>Ga0308395_1000007_pt1 | contig 273565 bp, 228 predicted proteins | sample Hotspr20SampleP4_FD_202097 | JGI IMG/M metagenome (GOLD analysis project Ga0308395, IMG submission 202097) | Hot spring phototrophic mat microbial communities from Mushroom Spring, Yellowstone National Park, Wyoming, United States - 20050930_P4 ... | reverse complement strand
GGGTTTGGCTACCCGACAGCCTGCGCATCATCATGAACCATGCGCTGTTCAACGGGAAAGACTGTGCCATATCCTTCAACAGTGGTATACTCTGGGAGCCAACCTATCGGGTGGATTCGCTCGACCCTACCGGACGGTTCCACCCTCGTCCCGGTGATACGCTCGGCTACGCCTTCGGCTTCCGTCACGTTCGGGGATTTATTCCCGCCTTTCCCTCCCATCCCCACTATAGCCGTTTGCTCCTCTACCCCTCGCTGTTCCCAGCGGGGACCGATACGCTCGTCCTTGCTGCTCCCTGGATGGACAATACCCTCGCGCGGACGAACACCGAACTTTGGCACATGCTCCCGAACGACAGTACCCATGCTTCCTACTGGAATGCTCCCGACACCGTCAAGTATCATGGTGCTGAGTATCAGTGGGAAAGTCGGAGTATCTACGGGATTTCCTCGCGGCGGGATTTCTATGGGGTTCGGTTCTACTTTCTAATCAACCTCCGGCGTTTGGGTGCGACCGATACGTTGATGACCACTGATACGGTGCTGACCATTCGGCTGCCGTACCAGATGTGGCCCCGTCGCGATGGCAGCCGCCAGCAGGGCTACGTCCGCTTCTCCTGGGTGCCCTCTAGTAGCCCGGATTCGGTCTTTTGGCTCCCACCCATCATTGGTAGTGGACAATCGAGAGGTCTTGTCCGCAAGTTGTTCCATATTCCCGATACAATGGCTACCCCCATCGAATTTGCCATCACGCGGGCGATGCTGCCGCGGGGGGACGATGCCGACCCCGACATCACCCTCATGGCACAAATGGAGTTCGATGGACGGACGTTAGATTCTGCAACGGGGCTCCCCAAGAACAACCCCATTCTGAAGTATTTCCGTGGCACATTTGATCCGATTCGTACCCTTGACACACCGTGGGGTCGAGCGGAGACGATCGGCTATGGGGACTCGACGATGATTGATCAGATTGGAATTGAGGTGCGGTACCGGCCTGCTGCGCAGTGTTCAGTAGGGATAGACTGGGTGGGGATTGTCACGCCGGAGACGTGGAAACTCATCGCGGGCTACCACGACAGTCTCGTCGTGGCAACGATGCAGCACATTCTTGATGGCATGAGCGCACCTGGGAGTATTATGCAGCGGAAGCATATCCGCCCCTATCGCATTGATGTGGCAGATGAAGCGCAGCCGGTAACGTGGCTGGCGCGGTGGTATTTATCGCGGCTGGTGGGGCACATCTTTACATCAGAAGATGCAGCGACGAGCCTACAATTCAAGTACTACCTTAAGCCGAACGAATATTGGAGTGGGATGCCACAGGCAGTTGGTTACGTGGCTTGGTACACCAACCCGAAGCGGTGCACATTTACCGACACCTGCGCCGGCTGTGACAGCACGGTGTGGGACGGTTACCGCTACTTCTGCTGTGCCCCTGGGGAATTGGATGACTACAGCACTGTGTGCTCTTCGATTTTGGAGTACCACCGGCAGCGTTGTTTTTTACCCTATGGGTACAATGTCGAGTTCAACAATCCCGAGGTCAGCGATACGCAACGTCGAGAGTGGATGGCGCGTGCGCACTATGAGACAGCGCTGTTTAACAATCGTCCATTCAATTTTTTCCGGGACAGTGCGATCTCCCCGATGCGGTACCAGGACTATTCTAATGCCCCTGCTGCGCATATCGAAAGACGGGATTTTGATGTGTTTTATGCACCAGTGTATCCCTGGCATCCGCCGTCATTTCTCTTTGATACGGTTCCGTGGTGGGGGCAGCTATGGATAGATCCGCATTTTCGTTACCGCAGAGCTTATCCCTCCGACTCCACTCCACCCCGCCGGTATAGTCGGTTATTGGTTTGTACCCATGATTCGCATCTACCGACGGGCGAGCAGTTGCGGAGTCAGATGTGGCGCATTGTGCTCTATGGAGGCAAAGGTCTTATCTTCGACGGGTCAGCAGATGTACGACCATTTATCCACTCGCTCGGCATACCCGATTCCCTCCTCACCGAATACCATTATTATCTGATCATGCGAGCAGCTGCGACACACCACATTCTCCGTCGCTTATATGGGGACACTTTCAGTGATACGATGACGCCCTACCAACTGCGCGACACGACGATCATGGGGAGTGATTTTTTGGACACGCGGGAATCGCCGGGCGACACGGTTTTGACGCACTATCTCGACGTGAATGTCACGCCGGGGATGCTCAACCTTCCGCCTCACCGTTTTTATTTAGGGCGGCGGAGCTGGCGACGAGAAATTGGGCGGATTGGGGACTGGGCACGAGCATTTGGCGATACGCTCTTTCGGCTCCGTCTGCAGGCGGCAATGATGAAGGGGTATCGGAAGTTCTTCATTTCCCCCGAGGGACCAACTCCAGGGGCACTTTGGCGATACATTGACACCAGTGGTCTGTGGACACGACGGATTGGCCAAACGCAGTACGAGAATTGGAGCGTTGCCGCGCAGGGGAACCCTCCCGATCAACGCCAGGCGGTGCCGGTAGATTCCTCGTTCTACCATGTAGTGCTCCACTTCGAGGAGGGACGCTCGCCCGATTCGGTGTTCTACCTTGGCGTCCTCAATACGCGCACCGCTCCCCATGTGCTTGCTGATTCGGTGCGGGACCCACGCACGGGTGCGCCGTACCGACTCGGCGAGTGGGATACGCTCCCGGTTCGATTCTATAGCACCTACGAATTCGATACGCTCTCCGCAGCAGGATACATCGGACGCTATGCACAACTCGGTGCACGAGAAATCACTATTCCTTTTCATTTCAGACCCACCACCGACGTTGCTGCGTGGCTCCGCGTCCGTGAAATTGGCGGGACGCTCGATACCGTCATTGGGGCATCCGAACCCCTGGCGGTCAAGTATTTGCCTGGCGAAGGCAAGCTCTTCCGCGTCGAGGTAATCTACGACAATCCTCTCATCGGGGAGCTTGCGCATTCAAACCAACGAAAACTCGTTGGGGTACCGATCCGTGCCGACGGCAAGTTGATGGTGTACCATTTGGTGTATCATCGGCGGGTGCTCGATCCGACGTGTGGGACTGAACGGATGAAGGTGTTTTACCGTCGGAGCCGTCCGGTGTGGGTTCCCGGCGGGATGATTTCGAACATTGTCTGGGAGCCCGAAGTCGTGCTCAGTGATCGGTTTGTCGTCTCCCCCGATTCGGTGCAGTGTAGTGCCACCGATACCAGCGGTTTTGCGCAGCTCAGTGCCTGTATGGACTGCGGGTATCCCTCACTGGTGGTTCGTACGCAGGGGGATACGCCCTCCGTGTACGTGGTATTTGGCTGTCGGAAGGCGAACCTGACCAACAACAGCGACGTTGTCATGATTGCGGAAGCAATGTTCCCCGCCCAGGGTGCGATCGGCTCTCCCGTTGCGGCGGTGCTCGACGTCTTCAGCGTCTCGCCGGGATCTGATAGTAACCTTGCGCGATGGGGGACACCGACGGTGAATGCAGCCTATCACGGGAATTATTATGCCTGGCCGAACGCAGAGACCCAAAGCTTAGTGGTTGCTTTCAAAAGGCCCGGGCAACGCTACCTTCACATCTGTGACTATGCGGTGGCGAGCAATCAAGGAGGGCAGCCGTTCCATCCCGCGTTGAACACCTATTCACGAATCGCCCAACGAGAACAAGATTGTGCACTCGTCTGGGAGCAAGGGGGGCAGATTTATTACACCCGACTGCGCGCCGACACAGCCACGCGGAGTTTTGCCATCGGCGGACTCCTGTATTCACTGACGGCACCCCTGTGCCTGAGCAGGGATAATAGCATCCCCTGCTCGATCGAGAACCGTTTTCCTATCGTGTACCGTGGGATCGAGGATCATGCGATAACCCAACGAGTGGAGCTTATGCGCCATGCGCAGGATCGGATCGCCTGGGAGGGAGTTCACCTCGGTGATACGGGCCTCCGACGGCGTGTCTACTATCGGAAGGTAGACCTGGAGGATGTCTTTCCGGGTGGGGATACCCAGGCAGTCAAGCAACCACTGCGATATGCCCTCTCACCGCTCAGCACGTTTGTAGCACTGGGACGCAATGTTGGGCAACCTACGCTTGCGCAGGGCAAACTTGTGCTCGACACGCTCCGCCACGGATGGCGGAATGCCAGCGACTCGGCGTTAGTTTTTGGTTTGACCGAATTTTGGGGTACAGCCCCGCGCGACACCTCCTTGTTATGGCAGGTGTTGCTCAATCTCTGGGTGCAAGCTAGCCGAGGAAATGTTCCTACCTCACGGCAGCAACAGCTTGAACGACGAGGGCAATTGGGGCATTTAGCGGCAACCCCCGCGGTGACAATACCGACACTGTTGCACACGACCCGACGTGTCCACCAAGCGCGTTCCTGGGCTGGTGGAACGCACATTGTCACGAATTCACAATACCTTTACCGCTGGAACCCTGCCGATGAGCCGGAAATTATGGGCTTTATTGGGACCGATGAAGAGGTGACGCGAGCGGTGAGCATGCTCCCCGGTCCACCGCAGCCCTGCACGTTCTATGACGTTATCCTCCCGCTGCCTCCGCCGTGGTGCTGTCCGATAGCTCCGCCGCTGATAGCACCTTCCACCGGCGACACAGCACGAACGGCGTGGTTTCCTATCGAGGATAGCATTACCCTCCTGATGGCGGTTCTCGGCAGCGATACGGCGCACGCGCGGATGGAACTTGTGCGCCAAACCGATGGGATGCGGTTTGCTGTTCCGCTTGTGCCTGCCCCCGACACGGCAGCGATCATAGCAGAGCGGGTCTTTATCAACGGCGGTGGTGAGACCTACCGGCTGGAATTCTTCGCTCGGTCGGGAGGAAGCATTAGCGAGAAATACTACCTCGGTGCTCTCCCGACAGTCAACGACACAGCACCCGACCGACGGGCAATCGGTCGTGGATGGGAGCCTTTCCGTGAACGAACCGTCATTGACTTAGGACGAATGGGTACAACGTCCCTGTCGGAGCTTGAACTCTTCCCTCTCCCCGCCGATGCACAATTGGTGGTACGCATACGCTCGAGCAGCCCGGAAGTATACCACGTGCGGTTGGTGAGCCTTCTCGGGACGGAACTCGCTCACGGCGTCTGCCGAAGTGGTCAAGAGGTGGTCTTTTCTACTACTCAAGTGGCAAATGGCGTGTATGTACTCCGCGCTCACGCGTCAAGTGGTAATATTCTCCAGCGATTAGCTGTTATTCATCGCTAGCGAGGGTGCAGTGCTCTATGCACTGCACCCTACCCGTTCTGATGATCTTGGACGGCGGAAGCATTTTTCCCGAAGTGCACCTGTCATGCTAAGCTCGGGTCAGCATCCCCTTGACAAACAAGACCCTGAAACAAGTTCAGGGTGACAAAAGCCGTGACGGGAGCAGTGACCGGCATCGTCTGTGCCCTGCAGCCTCGCCTGTCATGCTGAGCTCGGGTCAGCATCCCCTTCGACAAACAAGACCCTGAAACAAGTTCAGCGTGACAGAGGCGGTGGAATATGGCACAAGGGTGACCTCCACTGCCTACCCTTGGGAAAACCGTGCAGTAATTTCGCAACGTGTTCAACTCTTCTGCACTGACCATTGGCAGCAGTCGAATCAGCAATGATCCCGCTGGGCACTATTGCACCGCCCTTTCAGCTCTTCGAACCGCGGACGAATCAGTGGCGTTCGCTGGATGATATCGCATCGCCAATCGGCACTGTTGTCGTTTTCATGTGCAATCATTGCCCCTACGTAAAACACATCCTCCCCGCATTGCTCACCGTGGCACGAGAATACATTCCAAAAGGGATTGCATTTGTCGGAATCAATCCCAATGATCCGGTCGCCTATCCCGACGATAGCCCGGAGGAAATGAAACGGCTGGCAGAAGCGATGGATTTCCCGTTCCCCTACCTGTTCGACGAAACACAGAATGTTGCACGTCAATACAGCGCAACGTGCACGCCGGACATTTTTGTGTTCGATGGGGAGCGCCGATTAGTGTACCGGGGTCAATTTGACGCTTCTCGTCCAGGCAATAATATTCCGCCGACGGGTGCAGATCTGCGCAGTGCTCTCGATGCCCTTCTTGCAGGCAGCCCCATCCCCACTGAGCAGCGTCCTTCGATTGGCTGCAGTATCAAGTGGCGCACTACATCCGCTCCGGCGCACTGACCCCGAGCAAGTGCAGTCCATTGCGTAGCACCGTTCGCGTTGCCTGTGCCAACGCAAGTCGCGCACGAACTATCTCATCCCGCGGTGCACCGAGGATGCGGCACTCGTGGTAAAAGGTGTGGAATGCCTCGGCGGCGGTGTGGAGGTAGTCTGCGACGATGTATGGCGCAAGACTCTCTGCTGCACGGAGTACGACATCGGGGAACTGTGCAAGCACTTTGATGAGCGCACACTCGGCAGGATGTTCGAGCAGAGCAAGATCAGCCTCTCTGCGTACTTCGATTCCAAGCTGCTCGGCATTGGCGAAGACCGAACAAATACGCGCATGCGCATACTGCAGGTAGAACACGGGGTTCGTTTCGCTCTGCTCGCGAGCCAGATCCATGTCGAAGACAAGCTGCGTTTCGGCAGCACGCATCGCAAAAAAATAGCGCACCACATCGGCGCCTAACTCCTCGATGAGGTCATCGAGCGTGTACTGCTCTCCGCTCCGCTTGGAAAGTTTATACGGCACACCATCTTTGAGGAACGTCACCATTTGATGGAGCACAACCTTCACGCGCGTCGTGTCGTAGCCCAGCGCGCGGACAGCAGCGAGCACCTCCTGAATCGTCGCGATATGATCGGCACCGAACACATCCACGACGAGGTCATCGCCGCGGCTGAGTTTGATGCAATGGTACGCAATGTCCGGCAAACGGTACGTTGGCTCACCGGTGGATTTGATGATGACACGATCCTGCTCCAGGCCAAGCTTGGTGGTAGCAATCCACGTCGCGCCGTCTTTTTCGTACACAAGCCCGCGCTGGCGGAGCTGCTCCACGGTGCGTGCAATGTGCCCGTCGGTGTAGAGTGAGTACTCGTTGAAGTACACATCGTGGTGGACGTCGAGACGCTCCAGCGTTCGACGGATAGAAGCAAAGCACCAAGCTTCGCCTTTCGCGCGGCAGATGGCGAGATGTTCCTCTGACTCCTCGCGCAGCTGATCGCCGTATTCCTCCACAAGCTCGCGGGCAATCTCGACGATGTACTGCCCACGGTAGCCATTTTCGTCATCGAATGGGTAGTCATCGCCGAGGAGCTGGCGGTAGCGTGCATAGATCGAACGCGCCAAGTTCTGCATCTGGCGTCCAGCGTTGTTGAAGTAGTACTCACGCGTAACGTGGTATCCTACCGCCTCCAACAGCCGTGCAATGCTATCTCCGAGTGCAATGTTGCGTCCATGTCCGGGGTGGAGCGGTCCGGTTGGGTTGGCACTGACATACTCCACATTCGCACGCTTGCCTGCATAACGATCAGAATAGCCAAACCTCTCCCCGTATGTTCGAATACGTCGGGCAACAGCTGCATAGTAGCGGGGACTAACGCGAACGTTGATAAAACCAGGGCCTGCAAGCTCGACCGATGTGATCATCGCCGGATCGTATTCCATCGCAGAGATGATCTGCTCGGCAACGGCACGCGGGGACATGCGAAGCTGTTTCGCCAGATGCAACGCAACGGGTGATGCGGCATCGCCATGGTTCGAGTGGCGAGGAAGTTCAACGTGTGGCTCTCCTTCGTAGCCAAGCCGATTGAGCGCACCGCGTAGAACGGAACGGATATAGTCAAAAAACATGTTGCTTTATGCAGTTAGTGAGATTGTCGCTGTTTGATTAAGCGTCCATCAGCACTGAGCGTGAAAAAGACGCCATCACCCCAGAGTGTCTCCAATTTGTAGAATGCACGCGCTTCACTTCGCATTAAGTGCACAACAACGTCGAAGTAGTCAAGCAACACCCATTGGAGTGCTTCCCATCCTTCCGTTCGTGGAGCATGAACACCGGCTGCCATCGTCTGTTGGACAAGGTATTCAGCGACAGCACGGATATGCTGCTCCGACGTACATGTGGCAATGACAAACCAATCTGCCGGAGCACCATCAATGTTACTAATATCCAGGACGAGAATATCGGTGCACTTTTTGTCCTCCGCACTGCGAGCACACAGCCGCGCAAGGTCACGCGCGGAACGGATGTGCACCGATCGAATAGGATGCGCGCGTGTCTGCACGCTTCCCTCGAGTTGATGTGATACTCTACTCATCGAATGATTCATCGAAATGGTCGAAGTGTAGCCCAATCCTGACCGATGACGACACTACAGTGCAGCGCTAAATCAGAATCGAGTTGCTGCACCACAGCATGCGGTTGAAGATCGAGTGCATAGCAGACTTGCTCAACAGCATGACGATTGCCGAGGTGATCGTAGAGCACACTCTGCGAGTAGGACTGCTGAGCATTCCCAATATCTACGACATCAAACCCACGCCGTCTCAAATACTGCTGGACCGTCTGCGCAACACCAGGGACACCTGCCCCGTTGACCACCCGAAGTTGAATAGCACGGTCATGGTGCCAATCAACGATTGGTTCAACTGGTGGACGTATGAACATGCGCCAGACAAAGGATGCAACAAGTGCCACAACAACAACTGCAAGAAACCCCGTGATTGCCACCTGGTGGATGCGACTGAAAACACCCATCATCGTGTTATTTGTACTGTCGCAGAAATTCGAGTCGCTCCTGGAGCCGAGCAATGGGTACCAGGAGCTTCTCCTTCCCGAAAATCGCTTCCTCTTGGGAGTGGAAGACGATGTCGTAATCTTTGCTCATTACAATCGCTTCTTCCGGGCACACTTCTTCACACAATCCACAATAGATGCACCGAAGCATATTGATCTCAAACTTGATTGGATAGCGTTCTTTCTCACGCTCGGTTTCGGCTGCTTGTACTTCGATCGCCAGTGCAGGGCAAACCCTCGAGCAAAGACCACATGCAACACAGCGTTCACCATCCTCTTCAAGCACAAGTACAGGCCTCCCACGATAGCTACCGAGCGGTTCCCACCGCTCTTCAGGATATTGGCGCGTCAATTTGGGCTTGAACATTGTCTTGAACGTTAGCGCCAATCCTTTAGCAATTTCTGGGAGGTAGAGTTTTTCCCAGAACGTCATTCGCTGCGCGCGCGTGTTCGTTGTTACGTTCATTGCTCCATCGTCCGGTAGTGAATCAGCGAACAAAGAAAACTATCGCACCTGTGATCACGATGTTCGCCAGCCCAAGCGGCAGGAGCACTCGCCATCCAAGGTTCATCAACTGGTCGTAGCGAAATCGTGGTAACGTCCATCGTACCCAGATGAAGAAGAATAGCAGCACACTCACTTTCCCGAGAAAGACAGCAAGTTCAAAAAATACGCGCGGAAGCGTACCCTCCTGCAATCCAAGCAGGTCCGGCAGAAACGGCATATCATAGCCGCCCAGATACAGAGTCGTCATCACTGCTGAGGCGGTAAACATGTTCGCATACTCTGCAAGGTAGAATAAGCCGAATTTCATGCCGGAATATTCCGTATGGTAGCCACCGACAAGTTCTGGCTCTGCTTCGGGGAGATCGAACGGTGCACGGTTTGTTTCCGCAAACGAAGCTACAAGGAAAATCACAAAACCCAGTGGTTGAAACCAGATATTCCAGCGTCCACCTGATTGGGCAGAGATAATCTGATTCATATCCAGTGATCCGGTGAGCATAATTGCAGCCACTGCTGCCAGCCCCATCGCCAATTCATACGATATCATCTGCGCAGATGAGCGAAGACCTCCCAAGAGGGAGTACTTATTGTTCGACGACCACCCTGCAAGGGTGATGCCATAGACTCCGATCGAAGAAAGTGCTAAAATGAGCAGTATGCCGACGTTCACATTCGGTGCTACAGCGATGTAAAGTTTCGTTCCATCTTCGAGAAGAAGGTAACTGGCGGGTGTTATGACGCAGAGCATTGAAAGCGCAACGGCGATTGAGATGATCGGCGCAAGGCGATGGAACGGTTTGCTTGCATTGTACGGGACGATGTCCTCTTTCGTGTACAATTTGAGCACGTCTGCAAGTGGCTGAAGCAAACCAAATGGTCCCACTCGGTTCGGTCCGATGCGATACTGTATCCATGCAGAGATCCGCCGTTCGAAATACACGAGCGCGGCAGCGACCACGAGCGCAACGTTGAGCGCTATCGCACCTTTGATAAGCGTTACAACGATTGTGTTCATACCACAAACACAGCGTTATTCTGACTGTGGTTTCATGAAATGTGACTGATAGACGACGCCGACCGGTTCGGGGTTGCTGCCCATTCCCAATCGAATGCCTCGATACTGACAGAGTGCTTCGTAATTCATTCCACGGAATGCCTCAACCTTGTCACTGAGTGCTGCGAAGACGTCTGTAGCATTATGGTAGGTCAATCGAAGTCCAACTCGAGCTGCAACACCGGAAAGCAGTTGCCAATGCGGGCGGCACAGGCGACGCTCACCTTTAGTCCAACGGTCGTTCGGTGCGCCAAATTCATCGAGCCGACTCTGAGCGAGTCCGTTAACACGACGGAGCGTTTCAGCAGTCTCTACCGCTGGCTTGAGATATTGCACCCAACCATCGCAGTTAGTGAATGTTCCTTCAACCTCAGCATACGTTGCCGCTGGCAGAACGATATCAGCGAATTCTTCCAAGCGTGAGTGGTTGCTCACCTGAGCAATAACCGTCACCGAACTACTGAGGATCTCTTCCCATCCGTCTGCTGCATCTGCAAATGGATCAGCTCCAACAAAGTACATCACGGCAGGACTGCGCTTGCGTACTCTGTGGGAAAGTTCCTGCCAGGTGATGCCCTCGATGCCGAGCGTTCGGATGCCATTGGAATTTGCGTTGCGATCACTCGAGCGGAGAAAGTCGTCACCAAAGGAAGGGTCATGTCGTTCGATATACCCAATGAACTCGATACCAAGAAACGCTGCAAGCTGCTGCGCAACGAACGCATCTTCGTTGGTGATGGAACCGGAAAGAACCATCATCACGCTACCACCTGCATTGGCGACTCGTTCACCAGCCATTTGGCATGCATCATCAATTCCAATGGCTTGGAGCTGGTCTTCACGACGAACAGCCGCACCGCTTACACGACCACCATTTACCCAACGGTACTGCTCCAAGCGACCGGCATCGCACATCCAAAACTGGTTGACATGCGGGTTCGGGCGCGGTTCCAAGCGGAGGATCTGGTTGTCGCGCACTCCAATGTTGATGTTACATCCACGTGCACACCCTGGGCAAATGCTCGGGGTAAAACTCATCTCCCACACACGAGACTTAAAGCGAAAGTCAGCACTGGTCAGTGCACCAACAGGACACAGCTCGATGACATTCATCGAGTAGGGTGAATCGAAGGTTGTTCCTTCGAAGAGCTCAATGGTGACGTGATCGTTCCGCTCTACAAACGTGAGTACCGGCTGGTTGGCAATTTCGTTCGCGAATCGAATGCACCGTGAGCAGAGAATACATCTTTCGCCGTCGAATATGATTCGGTCGCTCCATGCAACACGTTTTGGCTTATGGACCTTCTCTTCGGCAAAGCGGCTTTCCCCACGAGAGTGCTTAAAGGCATATTCCTGGAGCTTACACTGCCCTGCTTCATCGCAAATGGGGCAATCAAGTGGGTGGTTGATGAGGAGAAATTCCATGACGGCATGTTGCGCGGCGATTGTTTTCTCGCCCACTGTGTCCACAACCATGCCATCTGTGACTTCAGTTGCACACGCGATCTGAAGTTTCGGCATCCATTGGACGACTGGATTACCCTCACTATCTCGTTCGAGTGTTCCGTCGGCGTTTTTTTTGTGTGAGCCAACCCGAACAAGGCACATTCGACAGTTGCCAGCAACACTGAGCGCTGGATGCCAACAGAAGTGGGGAATGAAAATACCGTTGTTGAGTGCTGCTTCTATGATGGTCTTGCCCGGCTGGGTTTCGATTTTCCGTCCGTCTATGGTGATAGTCGGCATGAGGCTTTCTCGAAAACTGGTGACGATTTCGCTATCGAACTAACAACAATCCACCCACATAAGGTTCACCAGTGGGCAGCGCAATGCGAAAATAACATTTGCCAATGGTCAGGGATAAAAGCGCATTCCGAGCGCAACATCCACCGTCGAATCAAAGCCGGGAGCAATTGTCAAGAGAGGACCCAACTCGAGAAAGAATTCGAGCGGAACGCCTCGCGGGAGAACGTTAAGCCCCACCATACCACGTACGCCGATGCGCGCGTCATTTCGGTCGTAATACTTGTACGCGCGATCACCCCACCAACGGACACCTTTTCCAAACCCAATGGCAAGCCCTGCATCCCCATAGAGCAACACTATTGAACTTCGGAAGGCATTGAAATGCCATAGATAGTCCAGACCGATCCGCGGCGCACCGTAGTACGAACCGCCCAGCGACGCAGCAATGGCCTGATCACGGCTCACCCAATGCTTGAGCGTTAAACCAGTCGGATCACCGAGGATAATCCCAAAGCCTGTACCTTTCTGTGCAATGGCGTTTGCCACCGCTGCGCATAAACAAATCACTAAACGGCGTAGCATACCAAGCATTTCAAATGTGTTAAAGCGATTCCAAGATAAGCAGATAGCTTTCGTAACGCTCGAAGGGGATTACTCCTCGTTCGACAGCAGCGCGAACGGCACAGTTCGGTTCGTGGGTATGGGTACACGGTTGATACTTACACTCCGGAGAGTATTCATCGAAGTCGTGGAAGTAAAAGGCAAGTTCTTCAGGTTCAAGCTCCGCAAGCGCAAATTCTCGCATGCCTGGTGTATCAACAAGTTCGCCACCATCCTGCAAGTGGAACAGCCGAGCATTGGTTGTCGTATGCCGACCACGTTCATACTTGCGTGAGATCGCACGCACCTGTTGGAGGGAAATTCCAAAACACGCGTTAACGAGCGCTGATTTTCCGACTCCTGATGCCCCAATCAAGATGCTCGTAACGCCCCGCATCAACGCGCGGAGCTCTGAGATGCCATCACCGCGTATCGCACTGGTACGACATATCGGTATCCCTAATTGATCGCGATAGTACTTGATCACCTGGTCGATCTCCGGCGGCACACCGAGGTCAATCTTGTTGAACACGATGACAGGTTCTACTCCCCCTTGTTCTGCTGCGATGAGATGTCGATCAAGCAGTCGTCTGCTGAAGTACGGCAACGCAACTGAGTGTACCAAAAACGCCCGCTCAACGTTCGCAGCGATGACCTGGACCTCATGCTCTCCCGGTGAGCGCCGAAACAGCCTGGTTTGCCGTTGGCGAACATGGACGATAACACCGCGTCGCTCATCATCTGGCATGTGAGCAATTTCTACCCAGTCTCCTACGGCAAGGAGTGATTCATCTTCTCTATTGTCGGTAGTCACTACACCACCGGTTATGCAGAGATGCGTCGGTGAAAATGGCACATCGTGGGGTTGGTGATAGGTATAGTGGTCCTCGACAAGCCACGTGTTACTTTCTACCCCGACAATCCTCCCAACAAACGATGCACGTGCACGGTGCTTTTCTGGCGCTTTTTTCAACCGCGTTGAGAGAGCTACGGATTGCTCCTCAACAGTCTCCCCTTCGATCCGTGCACTGTCGCGGCGGAGGATAGATTTCCGATGAGGCTTCCGACGAAACAGTGTCATCACGTAGTAGCACGTTCAACAAGTTGGCACAAATATCGCATTGTTTTTCTGAGTGAGGTTGGTCTTCTCCGTGATTCCCTATGTTTGCAATAGTTCGTTTTCTCATTTGTTCACATTGTCAAACTTTCGTTGGGTATTGCGTGAACAGCCTGATGAATCCATCGTCTCTACGCTCAGTCAGCACCTAGCGATCCCGCGGCCGATCGCGCGCGTCCTCGGCTCGCGCGGTATGCAAACGCCAGCAGACGCCCAGCAGTACTTTGCACCGCGACTTGAGGACTTGCACGATCCATTCCTGATGTACGATATGGAGCGTGCTGTCGAGCGGATCGAGCAAGCAATTGCACACAACGAGACGATCTGGATTCATGGCGATTACGACGTCGATGGCACCGCCTCGACGGCGATGCTAGTCGAGTTCCTTCGATCACTCGGTGCACGCACTCTTTACTACATCCCAGATCGAGTAACAGAGGGGTATGGCGTTTCAAACCAAAGTGTTGATGCAGCTCTTGCTGCTGGTGCTCGGCTTCTTATCAGCGTTGATTGCGGGATAACAAGTACTGATGTCTTTGCGTATGCTCATTCGCGTGGGATTGATGTGATCATTTGTGATCACCACGAGCCAGCAGATACGCTTCCGAATGTCTATGCGATCTTGGATCCGCTCATTCCGGGTTGCCCATATCCATTCAAACACCTTGCCGCCTGTGGCGTAACGTTCAAACTCATCGAAGCAATATGCCTCCGGAGAGGGTGTCACGAGCATGCGTTCGAGTACCTTGACTACGTCGCAATCGCATCGGCGGCAGACATCGTTCCGTTAGTTGGAGAGAATCGAATCCTCGTCGCTCACGGTTTACGAAAGCTCAACACGAACCCACGGCCTGGATTTCGGGGATTGATCGACTGCGTTGGCGCTGACTACGGCAACATCACAACGTCCAGCATTGTCTATGGTATTGCACCACGTATCAACGCAGCTGGACGGCTTGGCGATGCACGGCGTGCCGTCGAGATGATGATGCAACCAAGTCCACTCTTGGCGTTCCGCATCGCTCAATCATTAGAGAACGACAATCGAAAACGTCGGTCTCTCGATGAAATCACCTACGAACAAGCACGTCAGCAAGCGGAGCTTCTGCTTGCACAACAGCCCCGCCGCTCACTTGTGCTCCACGCACCATCATGGCATCCAGGTGTCATAGGTATCGTCGCCTCGCGACTGGTCGAGAAATATCACCTCCCAACTATCCTGCTGACCTCAAGTGACGATGGTATCGCCAAAGGTTCTGCTCGAAGTATCCGCAACTTCGACATCCACGCTGCACTCAAGCGATGCGAAGCCCTCCTGCTCGAATTCGGCGGACATAAGCACGCTGCAGGGCTTGCTCTGCGTGTGGAAAATCTACCACTGCTTTCCGAAATGTTCGATCGCATCGCACACGAACAAGTTTCCGATGAGATGCTTCTCCCTGAGTTGACGATCGATGCGCCATTGGAACTGGTCGAACTGACGCCGAGCATGCTGGACGTTTTGCCACGTTTTGCTCCCTACGGGTTCAATAATACCAAACCATTGTTCATTGCATCGGGTGTCCACCTTGTCGGTACCATTCGCTCGCAAGGGCGTAACCAGAGCCGATTCCGCGTCTTGCAATCAAACTTTGCAATTGATGCAATAGCACCAACCGAAGCAACAACGCGAATTCATCGCACCAAACCACTGTCTATGATCTTCAGCATCGAGGAAGAGTCCAAAGGAATTCCACTGCTCCGCGTCCGTGACATTCGCCCCTCGCCGCCTGATAACTTCACTACCGCACTGATCTAATACTTTTGCTCTCGAAAGTTTCTCACGTTCTGTATCATGGCTCGGCGACTGACCGACGCTGAAGCTGCAAATTTGCTCGAGGAACTTACGCGCATCGAGCTCGATGAATCAGCCTCGACTCTCGAACGCTGCCGAATGCTCGACGAGCTACTGCGTGAAAGCTATGCACTTGCCAGTGACGATGAGCTCCAAACGTTTGCCAGCATCGCATCACGGCAGTACTACGTGCATCAAGAACTCAACGTCCATCCCCAGCTTGCGATTGAGTTAGAGAAGCTCCTCCGATGGCTCTATCGCACAGTGCGAGAACGCATCGAATTCCCCCCCGCTCAACTCCATCCCGCGTTCGCACTCCTCCGAGAGTGGTTCAAGTGGCATCGTGCACCGGAAGTAGTGCTCGAATACATCAACGCAATTCCATCCCTGGCAGAGCATGCATCAACACTGCAGACAGCGTTTCGCTTCATTGCACATGACCGCTCGTCACTCCATGATGAACATGGTCGGGAAATCCCCATCATTAACGGTACGATTGAATCGAGCAACACACCACTTGCACTCCAACTACATCGCCGATGGCACTCGCTGGCATCAGTCGTTCGGCGCGGCAGTACACTCGGTGTCATCGCACCGAAGTGGATTAGTTCTCACGTCGCCGCTTGCACGAACGACACACTCGTCATCCTTGAACCCGACATCCTAATTGACGTTACGACTGTTGCGGAGTGCTTTTCTGGTAGCAAAAACTCTCATTTGCGGGTGCTGCTGAACATGGTGAGCTACGATCTACCACGCGGTGAAACCGTCATCGGTGCAGTCGTCAATGCATGTTTCGACGAGTTACTTGCTGACTCTACCGTAAAACCCTCAGATGCAATTGACCGAGCATTACGCACACGCTACCTTGACGTGCTGGCAGCACTCAACCAAGGTTCACTGAGTCTCGACCAAATTGAACGTGACGTTCTCGAGCACTTGGAAACTCTGCGGCGCGTCATTCCACACCTCCGCGGATCTGCCACGACCGAACCGATGTTTATCGCACCACAGTTCGGATTGCAAGGGCGTATTGACGTTCTTTTGGAAGAGGATGAACGTCCAATGTATAAGACAATCATCGAGCTCAAGTCAGGATCACCACCGTCCCAACCTCAGCGCTTTGCCAGCAATGCAGGTGCTACGATAACCGTAGGGATGCGTCCCAATCATCTCATGCAAATTTCAGGCTATAATCTCCTGCTCGACGCTGCATTCCCTGGTCGTCAAGGGACAAGCCAGATTCTCTACTCACGATCGAGCGAAGAACCACTGCGGAATGCACCAAATGTGCATGATTTTAAGGCAGATTTTCTTGCGATGCGAAACAGAATCGTTTCGATGTTTAACGACTTTGCACATCGTCGCTTTCGCTGGCTCGAGCACCTTTCGTCGCTCGATAAAATGGACACATCGCCGCTCGACCACGATAAGCTTCACCAGTTTCAACGAGCAATTGCCGAACTCGACGAGCAAGAGCATCTCTATGTGCGAGCGTTCCTATCGTTCGCATTTCGCGAATGGATAGCAACGATGGTCGGTACTCCCTCACGTACGAACGGCTATTCGGCACTTTGGCGGCTCTCAATTGACGAAAAAACCGACGAGCTCCGCGCACTGACGTACTTGTACATTGATCCATCCACAAGTAACTGGGAACGCGGCTATCTTACGTTCCGCTTTACGAAGCAGACACCTTCTGTTCATCCGTTCCGAGCCGGTGATATCGCGGTACTCTACCGCCATGAGGCGCTCTCTGCAGGTGATGGTAGCATCGCTGGGCAGGTATTCAAGTGTGTAGTGCGCTCATTGGATCGTACTTCTGTCGAGGTGAGTCTTCGCAATAAGCTATTCGACCGAACGATGTTTTCTGCGGAAGGCTTGTGGGCACTCGATCCGGACGTGCTCGCATCAGGTATCGAAAGCATGACAAAGGCACTGGGTCAGTTCATCATTGCCGATCGCGGGCGGCGCCAACTGTTACTTGGCAATACTGCACCACGTACAACACCACGGAACGTTCCGCGACCGCCCCACTTGACTGATACACAGTACGAACTCCTATGTCGCGCGCTCTCGGCTGATGACTACTTTCTGCTCGAGGGTCCTCCAGGGACGGGAAAAACAAATCGAATGCTCCGCTCCATGGTGGACTATTTACTAGGCGATCCAGAGGAGACGATTCTGTGTACTGCTCTGACCAATCGAGCAGTGGATGAAATTTGTTCTGCCCTGAAACACCTTTGGCAGAATGGACAGTTACTACGCCTTGGCTCGCCTGATGCCACTGAGCACCGAGAGATTTCGCTTGCGGCACGTGCTCAAACGGACGATTTTGAACGTCTCGCATCGCTCCTTCAGCATGCACGTGTCATCGTAGCAACCGTTCCATACCTCAATGCGAACCAAGAGATCTTCTCCCTCCGAACGCCAACGACGGCAATAATTGACGAGGCTGCACAGCTTTTAGAGCCACATCTCCTTGCACTTGCAGTGCGTACCCATCGAATGATCATGATCGGCGATGTCTGCCAGCTCCCCGCTGTCGTGCAGCAGGAAGAGCGCGGTTGCCGAGTGTCACATCCGCTCTTCGAAGCAATAGAACTTGAGCGACTCGATCGTTCGCTCTTCGAACGCCTCCTCCGAATGGCAAAACGCAACCACTGGGACCACGCATGGGGTCGGCTCACAGAGCAGGCGCGGATGCACCGTCTCATTGCTCACTTTCCCGGTACTGCGTTCTACGGCACTGTCTTTCGTTCGATGCAACGCTGGCAAGATGACGCACCTGACCTGCTCCCATATGAGGCGCTCCCTGATCTTTTGCGCCACCGACTTGTTTTTATTGACACCCCATGCGAATCTGCAAGTGGATATAACACAACGGAAGCCAAACTTGCGGCTGCGTGTGTCTGCACGCTTGCCACTACAATGTCTGGACATCAGCTTCACGAGCACATTGGTATCATCACACCATTCCGCAAGCAAGTCCGAGCAATTGCAGAACAGCTTGGGGAGGCGGCATACGAAATAACGATTGACACGGTTGAACGCTTTCAGGGCTCCGAACGCGACCACATTATCATCTCATGCGCCGTCAATAGCAAGCGGCAGGTGCGCCTCATCGAATCGCTTGCCGAAATTGGTGGAAGAATGATTGACCGCAAGCTTAACGTTGCATTGACACGTGCGCGCCAGCAGGTCATCATACTTGGGAATCGTGCAATACTGGAGCAAAGTCCACAGTATGCAGCACTAATTGCATTCATCCAAGAGCACGGAATCATCACATCTGCAGAAGATGCTGCAATTGAGCTTTTCTCTTTTTCCTCATCAACAAATGACTATGCGCATCATCGGCATTGACCCTGGATCAATTCTCTGTGGCTATGGCGTCATCGAAGCCCGCGATGGCTCACTTCGTCTCCTCGAATACGGAGTGGTGGATGCCAGACTGAAGCATCACGCATTACCAGATCGGCTCGCACTCCTTTACGATCGGCTCACTGCAGTTGTCGAACGAACTCAACCGAACGCTGCAGCAATGGAGGCGCTGTTCTACGCGCGAAACGTCCAATCGCTGCTCAAGCTCTCACACGCTCGTGGCGTCGCGATGTTGGTGCTCGCGCAACGCAGCTTACCCATTGCCGAATATGCTGCACGTCTTGTCAAGCGGAGCATCGCCGGCAAAGGGAATGCCGCAAAAGAGCAAGTTTCGTTCATGGTGCGCACCTTACTGGCGATTGAGGAAACGCCGGAGTTTTACGATGCAACCGATGCGCTTGCGGTGGCGATTACTCATGCGCTACGCTCCGAGAAGGCTCCGAACGCGCACTCACATCCAACGAGCTGGCAGGAGTTTATCGAGCGTTATCCTGATCGGATCGTTCGGCGATGACAGTTAAAGCGTCCGTGCGTAATCTCGTGCAACGAGTACAAGTTCTTCCAAGCGCTGATCAACAGCATAGAGGAATGTACCAGGCGGATAAGAGTAATCCGGACGCATCTGGCCAGCATCAATGCCAGTAAGGAGTGGGATTCCCTCGGTAAAGTGACGAATCGCCCACACATGGAAACGATCAACACGCACTGCCTCAAGAAGCATTTCAGGAAGCATTAAGTCTGTCACATTTTGGTACGGAATGATGACCCCATGGGAACCGTCGAGTCCCTGTTGTTGGCAGATTTCGAAAAACCCAACAATCTTTTCGTTGATTCCACCGACGGGTTGAACATCGCCTTTTTGGTTGATGCTTCCAGTGACGGCGATTGATTGTACCAGCGGTATTCGTGCGAGCGAGGAGAGTATCGCATACAGTTCCGCAAGACTTGCGCTATCCCCATCTATGGCACCGTAGTTCTGCTCAATGGTGATACTTGCCGATAGCGCTAGTGGACGACGCTGCCCAAAGTACTCCCGAAGCAATCCAGCAATAGTGAGCACACCCTTGCGGTAGATACTTCCGCTCAGCGTTGCTTCGTGCTCGATGTCAATGATCCCTGCATTGCCTGCACCAGTCGAGGCGGTAATCCGCATTGGCTTCCCAAACGAGATCAAGCCGGTTGAATAGACTGTTAACCCGTTGATTTGCCCAACCCGCGCTCCACGGGTGTCAATCATCAACACACCTTGGAGGATTTGGCTTTTGATTTTGATATCCTGCAACTCAGTTCTGCGGCGACGCAAGCGAAGCGCCTCTTCGACGCACGTCCGATCGAACAATCTCTTGCGATGCTGGCGAGCAACGAACGATGCTTCGCGGATGACATCCGATACATCGCTGAAGTTGATGGTGATTTTGTTCTTGTCTTCCGCATGCTCGACAGCCCACTCAATGAGCGCTGCAACACCCGATGGTCGGGCATGGAGGACGTGCTCCTCTTCACACAATCTGGCAACAAAGCTCGCGAAATGTTGGAGCATCTTCTCGGTGCGATCAGTTTCGTAATCGAACTCCGCAGCGATTTTGAAAATCTTCGTGAAATCTTCCTCAAGTGTTGCCAGGGCTAGGTACGTCTGATAATCACCAAGCATGATGACTTTGACGTTGACGTCAATGAGCTCAGGTTTGAGTGCTAACCCGCTTGACTCAGGAGATTGGATTTCGAGCTTACCATAAAGCAGAACGCGTTTGAGAGTTTGCCACACCTGCGGATCACTGAGCACATCGCTTGCATTGACGATGAGATACCCACCATCGGCCCGCAAGATCGCACCCGCCTTAATCATCGTGAAGTCACTGCGGGCAATGCCGTGCCGGTCGTAGTGACGTTCGATCGTACCGAAAAGATTGGTGAACGTTGGGAACGTCTCGATGACTATCGGCGCGGAATAGGTTTCGGAACGATCGACAAGGATGTTGACGGTGTATTCCTTGAGCTTGTCTGCCAGCGATCGCCCGTCCGGAAGTTCTGCATCCGCTGCACCACTATAGGCGGGAGAGAATAGTTCGACGTTTTCTATCAAGTCACGTTGACACTCAGCCAGATAATCGCCGACTGCTTCACTTGCAAAGCGAGCGCGGAGATCATCGAATACAGCGGCAATGATGATACCAGCCGCTTTGCGAGTGTGGTCGAGCAACGCCTGTTCGAATGCGCGTTGCATTTCTTGTCCACGATAGGTCAGTGACATGAGCTCTTCACGGAGTTTGAAATAGGTGCGGACGATGCGCTGCGCGCGGCGTTCACTAAGCTTCTGTTCCCCGACGAGTGCGGCAATCTCATCGAGTGAGTATTGTTTACCTCGAATGATAGCAAACAATTCGTACCGAGTTGCACCATCTGATCCGGTCACCTCTTGAAGGGTGAATCCCTGTGATGCAATCTCTGCATTGAACTTTGCCACAAGTGCTGATTCTTTCGACCGAAACCGCTGGATGATCGCCGAGCGGCTCCGTTGGAATGTTTCTTCTCGAAATAGCTCTGCAATTCGGGTTCGAAGGAATGCGATTGTCTCGTCCATCGCTCGAGCGAAGTGACGTGCCCTTCCTGCACGGAGCCGAAGTAGTCGTGGCATCGCGGGATTGGTGAAGTTGTGGACGTACGCAATGTCGTAGAAATTCTTTCGGCGCTGAGCAATTGGTTCAAGCACTTGTTTGACAGTCGTAAGCCGACCTGTACCAAGGAGGCTCATGACAAACACGTTATAGCCACGTGACTCAATCGCCGCCCCAAGCTCTATTGCTTCGATCGCACGTTGCTGACCGACAATTCCACGGAGCGGAACAAGCTCCTTGGTTGTCCGGAAACGAAAGATGCTCTCGTCACACCGCCAACGTAATTGTTCCACAGGAACAGGAGCTGGAACTGCGGATGCCATGAGAATCCACTAAATGAATGTTCACGATGACACAAAATTGAGGCTTGACCATTTGGAACCTTTCACGAAAGCCCTTGTGTTTGGCCAACGTATCACCATGCGATACTCATGAACGATGGCTTCATTGGTCACTGCACACGATTATCAGGTATTTTTGCCGACAACATATTCACGGTTTGACTCCAGAACCATGACCGATGCTGACCGACGACGGATGTTCGAGCAAGAGATGGTACCGCACATGTCGGCAGTTCGCTCGCTCGCTCTCCGGCTTTGCCGTAACCCCGACGATGCTGATGATTTGGTCCAGGATACGTACTTGAAAGCCTTTCGATTCCTCGATAGCTTCACACCTGGCACTAACGCGAAAGCGTGGCTGATGACAATACTGAAGAACACGTTCATCAACAAGTATCGCACTGAGCAACGGAGCGGAGAAACGATCTCCTACGAGGAAGTTGAAGAGTTCTACGAGTCGCTACGACCCGACGAAGTCCCAAGCAACGACGCGTTCGCGCATCAATTCGACCAGCTACTCGACGACCAAGTACTTGAAGCTCTACAGTCATTACCGGACGATTTTCGAACGGTTGTTATTCTCTGCGACATTGAGGAAATGAGCTACGAAGAAGCAGCAGCAATGCTCGGCTGTCCCGTTGGTACTGTTCGTTCTCGGTTGCACCGAGCTCGTGCAGCCTTAGCTCGACGGCTGCTTGAATATGCTCGAAGCCGCGGCTATGACGTCACGAGAGCAAATGCCCGTTTTGGATTGTCTCAGCAATCGGAGGGAGATCAGCAATGACATTCGCAGATAACGATTTCCTCATCGCAATAGCAGACGGTTGCGCTACTCAGGAAGAACTCGAACGTTATGAAGCGTTCCGACACACTGATCCCCGCATCGAGCTCTACGTTGAGCTCCTTCGCCAAACCCGCGCACGTCTTCAGCGTACCGCGGCAACATATCGTCAAGAAGTACCTCCCGACTTACTGGCGCGCATTCGTCAGGAGACACTTCAGCAATCTCCTACTCTTGTCCGTTTATCTCCTCGCTGGTGGATTATTGCAGCAGCAGCTGCTGTCATTGTGGCATTGGTGTTCATCCCCTGGCAGATGAAACCGACAGACTTCCGCAAAGAATCACTCGAAAACTTCGAGCGAATTATCGGAGGTCAACTCACCGTTGCAAAAGCGACGAACAGTTTCGATGATCTTGTGGCATTCTTCCATGCACAAGGTGTACGGTATCAGCTCGTTAGCGTTCCCCTCAAAGCAGAGCTTATCGGCGGGGTCGTCTCGGAACATAACGGGACGAAACTTGCACATCTGGTTTACCGAAGAGGTGATACGCTCATCTACATGTACCAAGCGCCTGAAGAGCTGTTCAAACGCGGTATTTTAGCGCTGCCTTCATTGGTCAGTCCCTATGCAGAATCCGGCAGATGGTACGCGGAAGATGTCACGCGTGGGTCGTGGATGTTCTGGCGCATACAATCAGTCTACTGTTCAGTCGTCGCCAACGTTCCGAAAGATGTGTTAGCAACCTATTTTGTCGAAGGTGCCATATGAAAATCGCAGTGAGCATCCTGATTGCTTTCGCAATCGGAATCATCTCGTGCAACCGCACAACCAATGAACTGCACGGTCAACCAGCAATCGCGAGTGTACAGAAATCATTTTCATCACAAGTTGCAGCTGCTCCACCCCAGGGTCCATCGAACTACATCGTCGAGGCAGTAGCAGTAGCGAAGCCAACTGCTGGGCGATTAATTGATATCACGTGGAAAGATGTTAACGGTAAGATGATTCGCTTATCCGATTACGCAAAAGGAAAGGTCGTCTTCCTCAACTTTTGGGCAACATGGTGTCCACCATGCCGTCGTGAAATTCCTGACATCATGGAGCTTGCTCGTGAGATGTCGAATGATGTTGTCGTCGTCGGCATTTCACTCGACGAAGGCACCGATGCAAAGACCAAAGTGACCAAGTTCGCCACTGATAAGGGCATCACATACATTAACATTGTCCCGAGTGCACAGCTGAATACGAAGAATATCGCAGAGGCTTATTCAATCATCGCTCCCATTAACGCAATTCCAACAACACTCATCTTTGACCGCCAAGGCAACCACAAGCAAACGATCATCGGTGCCAACACAAAAAGCTACTTTACTGATGCGATCAAGAAGGCAATGTAAGGCGAAGTAACCCTTGCATCCGAGAGAGCGCAACCCTCGGTTGAGGGTCGCGCTCGTGTTAGAGAGATTCGAGCACGATTGAGCCAGTTGGCGGGGGTTCGTGACCTATCTCAATTGCATGTCGCACTTGGTCAGCACAATTGGGAAATCGCTCTTGATCACGTGCGATGAGCGTTGCCAGTGGCATCCCAGGTTCAACCCTATCCCTACGGCGGACATGGAAGACGATGCCTGCCGCAGGATCAACAGTGTCACTTGAACGAAGACGACCCGCTCCAAGTTGGACCGAAGCAAGCCCAATCTGCCGCGTATCAAAACCGGTGACGTATCCTGACCACGTGCTTTCGATGACAAACGATGGTGTGCGCTGATATCGTTCCAGTGACGCCTGCCAGTCTCCACCTTGTGCAGCAATCATCTCATGAAAGCGCTGCCAAGCGAGACCTGATAACCAGACGGTGCGTGCGCGGTCAACTCCATCACGGTGCGACGGTACAATTCTGGCAAGCTGAAGCATCGCACTGACAAGGTGTAATGTCAGCTCTTCAATGTCAGGCGGGCACTCAGCCGGATATGCTAAGCATCGCTCTGCCTCGAGTACTTCCACCCAATTTCCAACAGCGTATCCGAGCGGCGTATTCATATTTGTCAGAGCAATGGAGATGTCAAGCCCAGCGTCCTTCCCAACATCTCGAAGCATCATTGCAAGCTCTTGAGCATCCTCATGTCGCTGCATGAACGCCCCCCGACCAACCTTAACGTCGAGCACCAATCCACGTGTACCCTCAGCAATTTTCTTGCTCAGGATGGATGCAGTGATCAAGCCAACCGATTCGACAGTACCCGTTTCATCCCGGAGTGCGTAGAGAATACGATCGGCAGGAGCCAGATGCTCGCTCTGTGCCAGCATGACGACACCGAGCGATCGGAGTTGTTGTTCGATCTCTTCTTCTGTCATGCTAACGCGGAAACCAACGATTGATTCAAGTTTGTCAACTGTGCCACCAGTATGCCCCAGCCCACGTCCGCTCATCATCGGGATCAATCCACCTGCAGCTGCCGCGATTGGTGCTACCAGAAGTGATAGTTTATCGCCAACGCCTCCAGTCGAGTGTTTGTCGACAGCATAACCGAGGTGCCGCCAATCGTAACAGGTACCACTCTGTGCCATCACATGTGTTAGCGCGACGATCTCGGTGCGCACAAGCCCACGAATACACGCCGCCATTAAAAACGCTGCTCCTTACGTAAGCGTAACGTTGCCTTGGATCAATCCATTGATGAAGGCATTGATTTCATCACTGCTGAGCTCAGCACCATCACGTTTTTTGCGAAGAATCTCTGCAGGAATCATCGCAGTAACACCAAGTAATTTTGTGTGACAATCGCCGCAAAAATGGAAACCCTGCCGCAGTTATCAAAAGCTCGGTTGCAAGCGCTCTCCCGCCTCCACCTTCGTCGTCATCGCGATAAGGAGCGACGATTCCTCGCAGAAGGAATTCGCATCGTCCGTGAACTGCTCACCTCTCCCTACTCCGTTGAACTCCTTGTATGCACAAAGGAAGCTGAAACGGATCATTCGGAGCTCATTGCTACATTCCGGATGCGGGGAGTGCCGTGTGTTATCGCACGCGATAGTGATTTTGTTCGCCTTGCTGATACATCCTCACCGCAAGGTTTGCTTGCTGTCGTTGCATATCCACCAACTAACACTCCACCAGAGCTTGGAGCAGCATCGTGGGTCGCGCTCAATGGTATCAACGACCCCGGAAACGCAGGAACAATCGTTCGTACTGCACACTGGTTTGGCTACGCTGGCATTGTTCTCTCTCGAGGGAGTATCGATCGCTACCAGCCCAAATTTGTCCGCGCTACAATGGGTGCACTGTTCCATCTTGCAGTCATTGAGACAGAACTTGAACCGTTTCTCGACCATGCTCGCCGTACCCATCGCATCATCGGGGCAGTCAGCCACAGTGGGATACCACTGGAGCAGTACGCGCCTCCAGCACAACCGCACGTTCTCATCATCGGTAGTGAGGCGCACGGGTTGTCTTGCACGGTCGAAGAACGACTCGATGATCGTATCACAATTCCTTCCAAGAACCACTTTGATTCCCTCAATGCTGCAGTCGCTGCAGGTATAGTCATGTACCATCTTTGTACTCGATCATGACGGTTGTCCTTGCATCGGCGAATCAAGCCAAAGCTCAAGAACTCACATCTATCCTTCGCATGCTCTGGAATGATTCGGTCACTGTTGTCACCGCGGCCGATGTTCTGGGTCACGCCTTGATAGTCGAAGAAAGTGGCTGCACGTTAGAAGAGAATGCGTATTTGAAAGCGACTGCAGTGTTTGAGCGCACGTTGCTTCCAACGATCGCCGATGATACTGGACTCGAAGTAGAAGCACTCGGCGGTCAACCAGGCGTCCGCACGGCACGCTTTGCGGGAGAAGATGCCTCTTGGGAAGCAAATAACGACCTCTTGCTTAGGATGCTTGAGGGTGCTAACACGAGGCGGGCACAGTTTCGTACGGTTGTATGCTATCGAGACAAGTTAAGGACAATCTTCGCTGAAGGTCTATGCATTGGCACCATCGCAGAAAAACCGAGAGGCACTGGTGGTTTCGGCTACGATCCACTCTTTATTCCGGATGGCTACCCTTGCACGTTCGCTGAAATGACGCCTGAACAGAAACATGCCATATCTCACCGCCGACGCGCTCTCGACAACTTAGTAACACAGTTGCGCGAGGTATGGAGCTACTAACCCACCACCTTACCAGTGCATTGACCAACCTCCGCTCACTTGAACGTTCGGATGCACTGCTTGTTGCTGCAGTCGCCAGTCAAGCGACAGCGAAATTGGATGTTCTCGCTCACGTGTTGGATGCTTACATGGTAGGTGGCGGTAATGATGAGCGTCTCTACGAAGCGCTCCTCCAAACGTACCTTTTTGCTGGGTTTCCAGCAACGATCGAAGCTCTTCGCATCGCATCTGCTCGTGGCATTCAGCTCCCCCACACACGCTTTGAGCCATACAACGTCGAAGAGTTCCATACACGTGGGCGTCAGTGTTTCTCGCTCGTCTATGGTGAATTGTCGTCGCGGGTACACTCGCAGATAGAATCGCTCTCCCAAGAGCTTGCCGAGTGGATTCTCATCGAAGGATATGGGAAGGTGCTTTCGCGACCGTCGCCACTGGGCATCCTTGACCGTGAACGTCTTGCCATTGCTGCACTTGCAGCCAGTGGTTGGCAGCGACAGCTCCGAGCACACCTCCGTGCATTTGCTCAACTTGGCGGCAGTCCTGACGATGCATTCGATACACTCAGCATTGCGGCAACACTTGGTAGCAACGATCAGCCGATTGAGTCCGAACAACTCATTGACTACGCATGGCAATCATCCTGACAAGCTTCATCGTTAGTTGTGTTACACTCAGTACTGTTCTTGCTCAACAACCCCCGATCCAGCGGAGGATTGACTCCGCACGACATCGTGAGCCAGTACCACAACGCTCACCAATCCGTGAGTTGCAAGCTGATCTCGACGCGCTTCTGAAAAATCGCGAGTTGGCTGCAGCATATACGGGGGTCTGCGTCCTTTCGACCGAAACAGGAGAGTTTCTCTATCGCTCCAATGAAGGAAAAGCTTTCGTGCCAGCATCGCTGATGAAGCTCTTTACGACTGCTGCGGCACTCGATTTTTTAGGACCTGATTTTCGATTCACGACACGGCTCTACCTCGATGGTCGCATTCGGCAAGGGGGTGATTTCGAAGGGAACATCATCATCCGTGGCAGTGGGGACCCCACGTGGAGTGAATCATTCGGCATCCATCCTGATAGTGTCTTTGCCGTGTGGATTCGTGCCCTTGATTCACTCGGCATCACGACAATCAAAGGGAACATCATTGCAGATGATGGTTATTTCGATGCAACACGTTATGGACCAGGGTGGATGTGGGATGATTTTGCAAAGCCCTACTCTCCCCCGGTTTCAGCACTCGCAGCATATGACAATTGTGTACGGCTTGCTGTCCATCCGAGCACAACAGGGCAGCCGGCACGCATCGAACAAGTGTACGGTTCTGGAGCAATACGGTTGGTCTCAGACGTCATCACCACTTCGCACGATCAGCCGTCTGAGGTAGTCGCAGTTCGAGAATTTGGCTCGAACACAGTCGAATTGCGTGGTCAAATCGCACTCCCCAATGGAAACCAACGAGAACCGGTCATTCTGGATGTACCGATAGACAACCCTGCCCTCTACGTCAGTACGCTCTTCCGGAGCGCGTTAGAGCACCATCGCATTCGTGTTCGTGGGAACGTGCTTACTGCGACCGAATGGGGTGAGCCAATCGCGTATAGTCGGTTACCAATCCTGGCAGAATTCACCTCTCCACCCTTGCGCGACATTCTCACGGTCATGAATCGCATGAGCCACAACCTCTGTGCCGAGATGGTACTGAAAACTGTTGGGAAAGAAAGTAGCGGCACTGGTAGCTTCGCCGCTGGAGTTGACTACGTTCGTTCGATGCTACAACGGAATGGGTTGACAAGCGAAGAGCTTGTCATGAGCGATGGTAGTGGCCTGTCGAGGTTGAATTTGTGTACACCATCGCTTGTTGCTCGACTTCTTTGGATGCTCTGGCGAAGTCCCTGGCGTGCTGAATTCGTTAGCTCACTTGCTCGTCCGGGTGAACCTGGCACTCTCCGAACACGACTGGTGGGAACGCTCGCAGAGAAGAACGTTGCCGCGAAAACAGGAACGCTCGATAATGTCTCCACGCTTGCAGGTTATGTGACCACTCGCGATGGAGAAGTTCTCTGCGTTGCAATTATGACCAACCATTTACTTGTGCCAGAGACTGTCGCTCGAAATCTACAGGATCTCATTTGCATGCGGCTCGCATCGTTTAGCCGGCGCTGAAGGGAACCCAGTAGTGCCCCCCACGCAACCGAATAACGCCAACGATTATGAGGGCAATCGCGATGAGTCCGAGCGTAAGGATGCGAAATCCTCTTGTAGCATGATCAGGAGTGCGTGCTACCCGCGGTAACAAATGGACAATTGCTAATGCGACAAGCATCGTTATAGCGTGCTCATACTGCAATCGTAATGCTCGCATATCCCATCCTGATGCAATGCTGTTCGACAGAAGGAGCACAAGCCCCAACACAAACTGAAGCGTCACGAGAATCATCGCACTCCGCAGTGCCCATCGGACCCACACGAACCAGCTTCGTGTGATGATTACTACAAGTCCCCCTACGATAACCCACACAAATGCAAGAGCGACTACCCAACGCAAACTTCCATGTAGATCAGCAAGCCATTCCATCGGTGGGCACGCGAGCTGTTACTCTGATGGAGGTAATCCGATATGACGGCGGTAGGCAACAGCATCCATCAGTCCATCAAGTTCAGCCGGATTTTCGAGTGCAACTTTGATTATCCACCCATCACCATAGCAATCACGGTTGATGATCTCTGGCGACGATGTCACTAATGGATTCACTTCCAACACCTTCCCGCTGCATGGTGCATAAAGATCCGCAACAGTCTTGACTGCTTCAATAGTCCCAAATGGTTTTCCTTGCTCAATCCGCTCCAATCCTGCGGGGATATCCACATAGACGATGTCACCTAACTCACTTTGCGCATGGTCGGTGATCCCTATCCATCCAGTTGAACCTTCGACGCGAATCCATTCATGATCGTGGGTGTAACGCAACTGTTTTGGGATAGTCATCAGTACGATCTCCAGTGGTGGTATGTTGAATTGTAGTGGCGGGCGCGAAAATGAGAAAAAAAACTACTCCGAACCAAAGACTTTTTCAGGTGGTGGTAGGGGACTCTTCCTGTCCTTGGTGCTTAAGTTCCTCGATGTACTGGAGGATACGCTGTTTCATTGCTTCTTCGACTTCCTGGTGACTTGTGCCTTTAATCATCTCACCAAGCTGGGGACAATATGATGCATAGCGATTGCCCATGTCGTAGCGGCGTATCAAAATTTCGTAATCGAGTGGGTTCGTACTTGTGGATTTCTGCATGAATCATCTCAACGATGTGATCGAAGGTGGTGTAGAAGACGAACGCAGCTCACTTCTATGATTGCTCGACGACAAAGCCTGCTCGTCCACGGCTTACTTCTGCAATCATACGAGCAAATTCTTCCATGCTATCGTTCCGAATACGTGCCCTGAACTCTACTGCATCTCGATACTCGGCATCGAAGTCGAGTGCATAGCGGCGGAGCACGTTCGTTACAGATTCTGCATCCTCGTAGTCACAGAAGACCCGTACTGTGATATGACGCACGACTGGTACACGTTCAGCATTCATGATCACGCGCTCGGTCGCTTGGGCATATGCCCGAGCAAGCGGTCCCAAGCCAAGCTTGGTTCCTCCGAAATACCGTGTCACAACAACGAGCACATCGCTTAAGCGATACTTTTGAAGAACGTAGAGAATTTGCTTGCCGGCACTACCTTTGGGTTCACCATCATCCCAGGTACGGAAATCCAATCCCCCTTCACCGATCCGATAAGCATAGCAATGGTGAGTTGCTGATGGATAGAGTTGCCGTACACGCTCGACGTGGACGAGTGCGTCTTCCCTGCTCATCACCGGTACAGCTGTTGCGATGAAGCGAGAGCGCTTGATCTCGAGTTCATCGCGTTGCTCACTTGCAAGTGTGTAGTAGAGGACTGTAGTGCCACTCATCGGGCGGTACTATGAACATTGGCATCGTCTGCTATCCAACGTATGGCGGCAGTGGCGTGGTGGCGACAGAGCTTGGAATGGCATTGGCAGCGCGTGGTTGGCGCGTGCACGTTATCTCGTATGCGCTGCCGTCGCGATTGAATCGGTTTCGTGAGAACGTTCGTTTCCACGAGGTGGAAATCCCATCCTATCCACTCATGGAGCACCAGCTCTACACGCTGGCGCTTGCTGGCAAAATTATTGACGTTGCTCGCTACGAGCAATTAGAGGTCCTACACGTCCATTACGCCATACCACACGCTGTCAGTGGATACCTTGCCAAGGAAGTGCTCACGCGCGATGGTATTAGGTTGCCAGTCGTTACAACGTTGCACGGCACTGACATAACGCTGGTTGGACTTGATCCTGGATTCCATCCCTTAGTGCGCTTTTCAATCGAAGCCTCCGATGTTGTCACAAGCGTTTCCCGCTACCTTCGGGAGCGTACACTGCAGCTTTTTACCGATCGAACTTCGATTGAAGTAATCCCGAACTTCATTGATACGACAATCTATGACCGTTCGCGGTACAATGGCACAGTGCTTCGTCAGCACCTTGCACCCGGCGCAGATGTGGTTCTTATGCACACATCGAACTTTCGCCCCGTCAAACGCGTAACCGATACAATCCGCATTCTTGCAGCACTGCGTGAACATGGCCTCAACGCACAGTTAGTGCTCATCGGCGATGGTCCTGACCGAATTGAAGCCGAGCACCTCTGCCGGTCACTTGGGCTCTGCGACGCTGTACACTTTGTCGGCAAAGTCATGGCGACTGCGGAGCTCCTTGCTGCAGCGGATATTTTTCTTCTGCCGAGTCAAAACGAAAGCTTTGGGCTTGCAGCACTGGAAGCGATGAGCTGCGGTGTACCTGTCGTTGCGTCAAACGTTGGCGGTATTCCAGAAGTAGTCACGCATGGAGAAAACGGTTATCTCGCGGAACCAGGCGATATCGATCGTATGGCTCGCTACTGTATCGAGCTTGCCAGCAATAGAAAAAAGTGGCAGCACTTCAGTCAAGCAGCGCGCGCTGCTGCCGTCGAACGCTTTTCCGTCGAGCACATTATCCCTCACTACGAGGCACTCTACACTCGATTGGCACATACGTAATTTGCTTCGCGATGATTCTCCACGCCAAATCCACCTACAGTGCCTTGTTAGCAGGCTTTCTCGCCGTAGTCTGCACGACATTCGTAACGGCAGGCACCAACAGTTGGCAAATGAAGTTCCAGCGTGGCTTTCTCGAGTACCCACAACAAAATGACGTACACTTTACTGCTCGCATCGGTTTGATGCAAGTGTGGTGTCGCTCCAGCGGCTTTAGCATTGCCACATTTTCACGATCGGATGAGCGTGTCCAGACACAACGATTAGACATTGAGTTTGCATCCCAGCCTGCAAGGATAATCCCTTTGGGCCAACGAGCAGAGTATTACCGCATCATTCGGAATAGCAATGCAACTGTGTGTCGCGCATTCGATATTGTTCGTTATATCGGTGTAGCTGATGGTGTTGATCTCCAACTCCGCTGGTCACCAACTGGGCTAAAGTACGATGTACTCGTCTCCCCTGGCGGTGATCTTGCATCAATGCGTTTTCGTGTCTGTGGTGGGCGACTCAAGCCGCTGTGTGATCACACTGGCGCGCTCAGGATCGAAAGTGGCACTGAGGAATTTCTCGATGCTGCACCGGTTGCATTCCAACCAGCACCAGATGGTAGCACGAAGTCTGTCGACGTGCGTTATTCAATCATAAACGACACAACATTCGGCTATCGCATTGTGGGGTCCTATGACCCAACGCTTCCAATCGTAATTGACCCTGCAATTGTTTGGTCGTCCTACCTTGGTGGCTCTCAAGAGGATGCTGCAAACGATATCACAATTGATGGCACAGGGAACATCTACGTGTGTGGCAACTCCCTTAGCATAGACTTTCCACTTCGAGGAACAAGCGCAAATCGCGGTAGACAGAACATGGTCATCGCAAAGTCCAGTGCCAGCGGTCAACATCTCTGGTCAACCTATTTCGGTGGTGAGCGCGATGAGGTTGCTAAAACGATCGTCTGGGATGAATCGAGCCAATTGCTCTTTGTCGGTGGTTGGTCTAGTAGCCCATCGGTAATTCTCGATGCACCATTCCCCAATCGTGCAGGCGGTGCATTCGACGCTGTAGTTCTTGCCTTTACCACCGATGGCGCTTTCGTGCGCGGCACTTTTTTAGGCGGAAGTCGCGAAGAGCTTATCAACGCGCTTGCGGTTCGACGCGATGGAAGTCTTGTTGCCGTTGGCCGTACGAACAGTAGAGATTTCCCTATCGCACAAGCTCAGCAGGCGACCATCACAGGTGACAACGATATCTTCATCACCGTCCTTGCTCTCCCAACCTTGAGTGTCCTCTGGTCAACGTATTATGGCGGGACTGCATTCGATGAAGCCTATAGCGTTACAACAAGTCCAACTGGAAGTGTCTTCGTCACCGGCGTCACTGTCAGCACCGACTTCCCGACTGCAAATGCTTACCAGCCAGTAGCACAACCGCTCGATAATGCATTTGTACTCGCTCTCTCCAGTAGCGGGAGGCGGCTATGGTCCACATACCTTGGAGGAAGCGACTACGATTTAGGCAATCGCATCGTGTATTGGAATGGATCACTCATTCTGGCAGGCACGACCTCGAGCTCCGATTTCCCGATCGTAGGAGATAGTATCGCGCAGCGCGAAAAGAGCGGCTTCAACGATGCATTTATTGCATCGTTCCGAGAGACTGGGGAGTTTCTCTGGTCTACGTTCTGGGGTGGTCGTGCAGCAGAATCGGGGTTCAGCCTGTGCGTGCTCAACGACGGTAGTATCGCACTTGCTGGTAGTACATCATCACCGGATTTTCCGCGTCGGCGAAGTATCCTCTGGGAGCCACGTGGAGGGGATGACGTCTTTGTTGCGCTCTTCCGCAATGGTCAGAATCGTTGGTCAGCAACCTTCGGTGGCTCTGGTGATGACATTCTCGCCGCAACAGCGCTTTTACCATCAGGCGACATCATTGGAGTTGGCGAGACGCGGAGTCGTGACTTCGCACCGCTGGTCAACGCTCAGTATCAACCCAATCCATCACCAGGTAATCGGAGCGATTGTTTTGTTTTCCGACTGTGCACTTTTTCCCCGATAGTGGAAACTGCTGAATCCACTCGCACGCTTTGCAATGGCAAGCCCACAGAGCTTTGGGCAAGCGACTCCTCCCAAATCGCGAGCATCACGTGGAACACTGGCAGCACTGCCAATCGGATCACGATTACCGAGGCTGGTAAGTATTGGTTTGTTGCAACATCCCGTAGTGGCTGCACTACCTACAGCGATACGATTGAATTCAAGACTGCAACATCAAGTCCTCTTCTTCTCGACACTATTGCACCACGCAGGAGCTTGTATATCTGTGATGGTGAACGTCTTGGGTTGGTGGTCCGAGGTCGCTACCGGAACTATGCATGGCTTGATAGCACTGGTATGATCCTTTCGACATCAGACACACTCTGGATCACGACAAGCGGCACATTTCAAGCATTTGTCGAGGATACAAATGGCTGTATCCTTCATTCAGCGTCTCATCGCGTTGAGCGTTTTTCGCGACCAGCCCTAAGCTATCGCCGCATTGAATCTGATGGCTCCACAACAGAGATATCACAAGATTCCATCACAGCATGCATGGGGGAAGCCGTCGAAGTAGAACTTGCGGCATCTGCATCCATCGCATGTCGGTGGTCCGATGGTCTCGACCGTTGCCGCCGAGTAGTGACAAGTGACATGCAGCTTTCGGCTGTGGTGATAGATTCCAACGGTTGTCAGTGGACGATGCGACCATTGACTGTCCACTTTACTGACCGGCAGCGTCCAAGCATCCAGGTGCTTGACACTGTATGCATCGGCACGCCATTTACTGTGCGTGTTCTTGACAGCAATTGGAAAGTCCAGTGGCGCGTTCCATCACCGTTCGAATCGCTGTCATCAAGTGCGGATAGCTCGATACGCACATTCCAAGCCCACCGCGTCGGTGTATATGATCTGTCGGTATGGTTTGCCAGCCAATGCACTGATACTGCAACAGCCTCAGTCGTCGTCGTCGCACCACCTGCTCTCGCAATCACTGCAAGCGCACAACGACTTTGCCCAGGTCAACAAATCATTCTCTCCGCTCCCGGTGGCTTCCGTGAATATCACTGGAATGGTAGGCAAGGCGATTCAACGATTGCCATCACTGACACAGGATGGTATCGCGTAGAGATTGTCACACGGCATGGATGCTCTGCTCAAGACTCGATTTACATCGGGCAATGGGAATCACTGACTTTGACTCCCACAGCTATTGACTACGGCGTAGTTGAACGTGGTCAATCTGCGCAGGCTACAGTACTTCTGCACAATCCTACCGATACGATCGCAGCGATCACGATCCAACTTGCGCAGGGAACTGCTTTTCGCATCGTCTCACCTGGACCCTTACCTCTGAAGTTAGGTGCAGATACCCTGATCGTTCTTGACGTGGAATTCCAACCAGCCATTGAGGGTGATGCCACCGATACACTGATTGTTGCGCGACATGCACCATGTGTAGACACACTGCGCGTTGTCCTTCACGGAGTTGGTTTCGTGAGCAATAGCCCTTTCCTCATCGCATTTGATGTAGACGACGTCACCATTTCACCCACCGACCAGACAGTAGTTATTCCCATCTACGCATGGAGTGTATCGAGCCAGACAAGACGGATCGATACCCTGACCATCGATATGAGTTACAATCCGACAATGCTCCTTCCAGTGCGGCTCACACCTGGACGGTTCTCAAACCTTCCATTCCATAGGGGGCGTGGATGGATTCGAGCAACCATCCCACTCGATAGTGTACCCACCATCGCTCGCAGCATGCCAATCACACTACTCGAAGCTCGTGTTCTCATCGGCGACCGGGAAGAAGACAGTGTCACGATTGAGCATGCTACTGCTGAACAAGTCGCATTAGAGTATCAGTCTGCTTCAGGTACTGTCCGTTACAGCGGACTATGTAGAGCAGGTGGTATTCGCCTTGTTGGACAAGTGCTCAGCCAGCGCCTGCGTGTAGTACCAAATCCAACCAATGGCGATGCATCAATCATAGTCGCAATCACAGACAATGGAACACACATACTCCGTTTGATGACCGCCGACGCACGAATTCTGTGGGAATACTCATTCGACGTTCGTGCAGGGCACACAGTAGCCATCCCCTTGCCCAGTGATCTTCCATCAAGCGTTGTGAAAGTGCTGGTGACATCAGCATCGGGAACCATCGCTACCGGCGCTGTAATCCTTCGCTAACACTACCTTTTGCATCACGTCCGTTTGTATAACGACCACATGATACCATCACCATGCGTATACATACTCTATTCGTAACACTTGCATTGCTTAGCACATCAGCCTTTGCACAATGGGCACTGCTACGGACCGATGCTGATAGCTTAATTCGGATCGGACGAGATTACATCTACGCTGCTCGATTCGAGGAAGCGCGTCGAACGTTTTCCGACGTCATCGCTCGATACCCGCACCATCCCGCAGGTTATTTCCTCGATGCTATGATCGAATGGTGGCAGATGCAGCTCGATCGTCGTAACATCAAATCGTACGAAGGAGCTTTTCTCCAGAAGATTGATCGTGTTATCGCACTCTGCGATTCAATTCTCGAACAGAACCCCTACGACATCGCTGGGCTTTTTTTCAAAGGTGGAGCGTTGGGCTACCGTGGACGGTACTACGCTACAGTCCAGAGTTGGCTCAAAGCAGCAAACGACGGACGTCTTGCACTTGACATCCTCATCAAATGCAACCAACTGGCACCTGCGAACCATGACATCATGCTCGGCACTGGGATTTACAACTACTATGCTGCAGCACTACCAGAAAAGTACCCAGTGCTAAAACCAATTATGGTGTTCTTGCCAAGTGGGGATAAGCGGCTGGGGATTCTCCAGCTCGAAGCTGCAGCACGCAGCGCGACGTATGCAGACATCGAAGCAAAGGTGCTCCTTCAACAAGTGTACAGCTCTCAGTTCGAGAATCAGCCACAAGATTACTTGCGGATTAGCCAAGAGCTCTACGACCGGTACCCAACCAATCCGCTCTTCCACCGCCGCTATGCTGTTGCCTTGCTTCAGGTCGGCATGTACGATAGTAGCTATTCTCATTGGCAACGCATCTTGGAAGCTTACCGCGCTAAGAAACCATACTATGATGCGTATGCTGCTCGTGAAGCGCTCTACTACATCGGCTGGTATCTGTTTACAGTGGGCCGTTACGAGGAATCACTACCATACTTCTACAAATGCGATGAAGCCTGCCGCTTGCTCGATGAAGACCCGTCCGGTTTCATGGTAAAGCTCAACCTCTACGTTGGTAAAATCTATGACCTCCAAGGCAAACGCGACCTTGCAATCATGCAGTACAAGAAGGTACTCAGTTGGCAAGACATCCAAAATTCCCATGAGGAAGCGTCGCGTTACCTTCAAACACCCTACGGCAAGTAATTGCTCGCTTTGTCGTCTCATACCCAGTAGATTCGTAACAATCGCCTGAATGTGAGAACACTTATGCCGAAACGCAACGATACTCCAGTGACCATCCCGATCCTCCCACTTCGCGACATGGTACTGCTTCCTTACCAAGAGGAAGTTATTTACGTTGGACGTGCAAACTCAATTGCAGCCGTGCAGCAGGCGCTCAAGACCGACCGGAAGCTTGCCGTTGTCATGCAACGGACTGATGCTGAGGTTCCGTCACCCGACGATATCTACCACGTTGGGACACTTGCTGTGGTTGAGCATGCTACACGCACACCGAACAATGTTTACCGCGTTAGGCTCAAAGGAACAAATCGGATTACCATCGAATCGCCGTCGGACTCACTTCCGTTTTTAACCGCTGCAGTGCACCCGTTCCCCGAAAAGGGGGAAATAAGCAATGAGCAACTTGATCTATTCATCACCGAGTATCGTCACTATGCGGAGTCACGCGAATTCTTCGATGAAGAGGATTTTCACTCTCTTGCGCAGTTGACCCGCCAGACTGGCCAGGTGTACTACATCCTCGGTGAATTTGCTTCAACAGAAGCCGAACGGATCCAAGCGATTTTCGAAGAACCGGAGCGAAGCGCGCAGATTATCAAGGCGCTTGCGTTGCTTGGTGAGTTACGGAATCGGGAACAACTCCAGCAGGAAGTCGGCGAGCAGCTGACCCGCAAGCTGCACGCCCACGCGCGGAAAGACTTCATCCGCCAACAAATTCGCCTTCTCCAACAGGAGCTGGGTGAAGATGAAGAATCGCTCCAAGCGTCTGAGGTTGAGCGTTTCCGACAACTCATTGAGCGCGTTGGCATGCCGGACCACGTCAAGCAACACGCCGTCGAAGAGCTCGAACGGTTACGGAAGACCTTCCCGATGTCCCCTGACTATAACGTCATTCGTACCTACTTGGAATGGCTAACGGCTTTACCGTGGTCGGTTCGCTCCGACGATAATCTTAGCCTTGCCAATGCGCGTGCCGTCCTCGATGCAGATCATTACGACCTTGAACGTCCCAAAGAGCGCATCCTCGAATACATTGCGGTGCTTAACTTAACTGGTTCAATGCGCGGCCAAATCCTCTGTTTTGTCGGTCCTCCCGGTGTTGGGAAAACTTCTCTTGCTGCTTCGATCGCACGTGCCCTCGGACGAAAGTTTGTCCGTATTTCTCTTGGTGGTGTCCATGATGAAGCGGAAATCCGTGGGCACCGGCGTACGTACATCGGTGCGCTGCCTGGTAAAATCATCCAAGCAATGAAGCGTGCTGGCACGATCAATCCTGTCATTTTGCTCGACGAAGTTGATAAGCTCGGCCGAGATTTCCGTGGCGATCCGGCTGCAGCGCTGCTGGAGGTCCTCGACCCAGAGCAAAATCGCGCGTTCAACGACCACTTCCTCGAGGTTGATTACGATCTGTCGCAGGTGCTGTTCATTGCTACCGCGAATGTGCTCTATGACATCCCCGACCCATTGCTCGACCGCATGGAGGTCATCGAGCTTTCATCCTACCTTGATCACGACAAACTCGAGATCGCCAAGCGACACATCATCCCACGGTTACGCCAGCAGCTTGGATTGCATGACTTTTCCATTACCTTCGACGATGAGGCAATATTGACAATCATCCGTCACTATACCCGAGAAGCAGGCGTTCGCAACTTAGAACGAGAGCTCAACCGTATTCTCCGCAAGATAGCTCAACGTGTCGTCGAACATTTCCCTACATCGCAAGAATCTCCAGGGGATTCTATTCGCACTCAACCGAAATTCCGCCGCTACATCCGGTCGCGACGGTTTACGATCAACGTCGAGATGGTGCACGAGCTACTACGAGCGCCTCGCTTTCAGAAGACTGCTGCCGATCATACCGACCGTATTGGGGTAGCAACAGGTCTTGCGTGGACAAGTACAGGAGGAGATATCCTCCCCATTGAAGTCACAATCATGCCTGGTTCCGAGAAGTTGCTCTTGACTGGTAAACTTGGTGAGGTCATGAAAGAATCCGCACAGGCAGCGCTCTCGTTTGTACGTTCGAATGCATCCCTATTCGGTATCCCAGCAGATTTCGCACAGGATAAGGATATCCACATCCACGTACCAGAAGGCGCCATCCCGAAAGACGGTCCTAGTGCAGGTATCACAATGACCATTGCGCTCATTTCAGCAGCACGCGGCATTCCTGTCCGTGGAGACATTGCGATGACAGGAGAAATCACCTTACGTGGCATGGTTCTGCCGGTCGGTGGCCTCAACGAAAAACTCTTAGCAGCACGGCGCAACGGCATTGTAACCGTTATCGTACCACGCGACAATCGCAACGATATCGAGGAGCTTCCCGTCCACCTGACAGGCGAAATGACGATCCATTACGTTTCCAGCGTCCATGAGGCATTGCCGCTCGTGTTCCGCTCTCCGATTGTTGTTGACGAGAGTAGCTCCAACGGACACCGCTCGGAATCTTATGTGGCAGGGTAGAGTACTGTTTGCGTGTTGTGCATTCGTTCTAACCGCCTGCTCCGGCGGAGAAGATCGTTTCACCGAGACGTACACAGACATCCTGGCAATCCGCATGAGCCAGCGTGATTCTATCGAGGGAAACCGCCGTGTCCAGGAAGCTCTTGCTCAGCATGGATACACCGAGGAAGCATTTCGCCTCGAGTTTTTAGAACGCGCTCGAAATCCTGAACGACTGCGAACACTCCTTGATTCAGCACGTTCACGTGCCTTGCGGCGCGTCTCAGAATCGAAATCTCAAGAGAGCAACCGCCAGCGATAGAACCGGTCGTTTCGGAACAATGAGCGAGGCGAGATCTTGCGTCGAAAGGCCAAGCTCCCACCGGCCATCCCACAGTGAAATCTGTGCCGCAACAGGAAGTGCCCACGCAACGATAGTTCCAAAGCGGAGACCACTGCTAACAATCACACTTTCATTGATGCTGTACCGAGTCCCTAAAGTGACAAAGAACGGTGGTGATCCCGGTGCGTCTGGGCGCAATGGAATTGTCGCTTCGACACCGATGTCTCGCTCAGTACCAAACGAATGACTCAGTGCAAACCGCATACGCATCGGCAGCATCGTTCGAACACCCGTCATGCCACGCCACTTGAAGTATCTACCCTCGCCAGTGATGTTCTGTGCTTCAGAGAAAATGTTAAACGAGGAAAAGCCTGTCATGATCAATCCATTGAGCACGGTATCCTCCACCGCAAAGACGTTACCGTCCCACCAAATTGATCCGATGTCCAGCACAACTAAGGATGTTCGCCAGCGATTATCAACAGTGAGCGTCAGTCCTACATCTCCACCATAGCCCTTTCCAACAGGAATCAGACCACTACCCGGTCGGAGTGAAGGTGTCGTCGCCTTACCATAGTTGACGTTGAAAAATGGTGAGATCGCCGAGTACGCTGTAATCGTCCGATGCTCAATTTTTCCATCGAGCAGAATGTATCCTTCAATCAACCGTCCGACAACACCGCCGTAAAGTTGTACTCGATGCCCATTGAACAAGCGAACTCCATAACCAATGGCATAGTCACGAAGCCAGTGCATCCCTATGTGACTCGAATCGAAGAGCTCCGAATAATGTTTCGGACGACGCGCGTAACCCACCGTATCACCGCGCCAGTTGAGTGCAACAGAGTCGAAGTAGGAATCATATCGCCCTAAAAATGCGATACGTGCGAGCATGCTGTTGAGCTGAAACTCTGCACTGACACGATCACGAATACCGATAGCAAGTCCACCCCAGCCCGAACTTTGGTATCCGATACCAAACAGTTGTGCATCGAGATTGAAAGCAATTCCCCTCCCAGAGAAGCTCTCCGCCGTCTGTTGTTTTTCTTCGAGAGAGAGTCGCTTTTGGTTGAGTTGGAAGACCATCGCCGCAAGCTGCGCAAAGCTCAGTGCACTCGACGCAATGCTGCCGCCAAGCTCAGCGAAACCTATGCTCCATCGGCGCGCGTACTGGTAACGGCCATACTCCATCGGAGAACCAAGTGCGAAGGTAATCGTCTCCGGAACAAAACCGAGGTTTGCTGGATTCAACCACAACGCTTGATAGCCATTGACTAAAGTCGGTGCCAACACGAGTGATCCTGAGCGCGGGGAATCGCTCAGCTCAACTTGAGCTCTCCCTATTGTTCCGACGAGTAACACCAGGACAATGAAGGCTCTCATTGATGGAATGCGCGCTGTTCCATTCGCTGCTTTATATCGTGCTCAATAGCAATTGCCAATCGGAGCGCCGCAATACCATCGTGGAGTGAGACTACCGCAGGTGTGCCATCGAGAATGCTTGCCACAAATGCTCGATGCTCATCAGCAATCGCATTGCTCGGCTCGATGGATGAATGTTCATGGATAATCATACTCGCCAGATCTCGCGAGACGTCGCCTCCGGCTGCAGCATGACCATTCCTGATGCGGTAAACTTCCAAATCAGGTACGGAAAAGTCGAGCGACATGTATGCCATCGGCTGGAACAACCGAAGCTTCCGCATTGGCTTGGGTGTCAAGCGAGATGCTGTCAGATTCGCAATACAGCCACCTGCAAACTCCAACCGAGCATTGGCTATGTCCACCGAGTTACTGACGACACTTACTCCATGGGCTTCAATACGAATGATTGGCTCTCGGACCAGCGCCAGCACCAAATCGAGATCATGCACCATCAAATCACCGATGACGGAAATGTCCGTTCCGCGCTCGCGAAAGGGACTCAAGCGATGCGCTTCAATGAAGAGTGGACGGCTCACATACGCGAGTGCTGCTCGAAATGCAGGATTGTACCGCTCGACATGTCCGACGTGGATGATGGTCCCAGCCTTGGCAGCCAACGCTTCGATGCGTTCGGCTTCATCGAGCGTTGCGGCAACCGGTTTTTCGAGCAAGACATGCTTCCCTTGTGCCAACGCAGCACATGCCACGTTCGCATGCTCAGACGTCGTCGTTGCGATAGTGATCGCCTCACATGCATCGAGTGTTTCAGCAAGTGATCCGAACGCTGCGACTTCAAGTTCAGCAGCAAGTTTTTGAGCGCGTTCTGCAACGATGTCGTACACACCAACAAGCGTTGCTCGCTCACACTGCTTCCACAGTCGTGCATGTATACTTCCCAAATACCCACACCCAACGACAGCTACGGTAACAGTCGGGGTCATGAATCCTTGCGAGTTGACGTTGCACGCGGATGTGCTTGAGCGTATGCCTGGCGGAGCCGTTCAATGGAGACGTGGGTATACACTTGTGTAGAGCGAAGGGAAGAGTGGCCAAGCAGCATTGAGACTGCTTGGAGGTCAGCACCCTGATCGAGGAGGTGAGTGGCAAAGCTATGGCGAAAGATGTGGGGAGATCGACGTGGTGCATCACTTAGTCCATCGAGCAACGTTCGGATGGCACGCCATGCTTGCGAGGGACGGAGTGGCTTCCCTCGGGGCGATAGAAATAGTGCAGTTTGCTCAGTTGCATTCGCTAATGCGTGTCGGTGACGTTTGTACTCCTCGATTGCGTCGAGCGCTCGCTTCCCAAGCAAGACAACACGCTCCTTGCCTCCCTTCCCAACAATACGGACGGTCATCGTCACGTGGTCAATAGAATTGCAACGCAAACTCAGTGCCTCACTAATACGCATGCCGCTTGAGTAGAGAAGCTCTACGAGCGCTGCAAGGCAGAGCCCCCACGGTGTCGATCGATCGATGCGCTCGAGTGCAGCCGTGACGTGCTCTTGCTTTAGGACTGAGGGAAGTGGTTTATCCAACTTCGGTACGTTGACTGCACGCGCTGGGTTACGAGCGCACCAACCACGCTCCTGACAAAATTGGAAAAAAATGCGCACCGCACTCAATTTCGTCACGATGGTCCGTTTTGCATTACCGCATGCATGGAGATGCGCCATGAAATTGCGAATGTGTCGCACCGTTATTGCAGCAACAGTAGAGATATTCGGAGCACTTCGGCCGATGAACTGACAAAACTCGGTGAGTGCATCAGTGTAGCGTCGCTGCGTGTGTGGACGATACCCACGCACCGTTAGCCATGCACGGAACTGCACCTGAGCTTGAGCGATTTCCATCAAAAACTACGATTGTGCAGATTCTTTAATTATCAAGATACAACATTAGTGCCAGCATCAGAAGGGCTGCTCCACGAGTGTTGAGTATCTTCGCTAAGCGATGGACGACTTTCTCAAGTGCTGATGCAACAGCTCTGCCACTTCATTGATGGCCACTTCGTTCCCTCTGGTGAGTGGATCGACGTTGTCGAACCTGCAACTGGCGAAATTTATGCCCAGGTTTCTTCTGGCGGGGCTCCTGAAGTCGAACAGGCAGTCGCTGCTGCTGACCGAGCATTGAAGGATTGGGCGCATCGTCCGGCTACAGAGCGAGCTGCAATTCTTTCTCGTATCGCGGATACAATCGAAGCACGTCTTGAAGAGTTCGCCCACGCTGAATCACGAGATCAAGGAAAACCACTTACGCTTGCTCGGAGCCTCGATATCCCTCGATCGGTTGCCAACCTCCGTTTCTACGCAGCGGCAGCGCTCCATGTTGCCACAGAAGCACATCCATCACCAGGTGTGCTCAACTACACTTTGCGTGAGCCGATCGGTGTCGTTGGGTGTATTTCTCCTTGGAATTTACCACTGTACCTTCTCACATGGAAAGTAGCTCCTGCTCTTGCATTTGGCAACACAGTGGTCGCGAAACCCTCGGAGCTCACACCACTGACAGCGACGATATTCGCTTCGGTGTGTGCTGAGTGTGGCCTTCCACCAGGTGTCTTGAACATCATCCACGGCTATGGCCAGCAAGCAGGCGCAGCCATCGTCGAGCACCCTGGCATACGCGCTATCTCTTTCACCGGAAGTACCTCTACTGGTGAGTTCATTGCTCGAACAGCGGCTCCGATGTTCAAAAAGCTCTCGTTAGAACTTGGTGGGAAAAATCCCACGATCGTTTTTGCCGATAGCTATCTCGATGGTGCTATTCCTCAGATCGTCCGAGCAGCTTTCCTCAATCAAGGTGAAATCTGTCTTTGTGGTTCGCGCATCTTTGTCGAACGTGCGATATTCACTGACTTCCGCGATCTCTTCGTCAATGCAGTAAAACAGCTCATCGTTGGTGACCCACTCGATGAGCACACCGACATTGGTGCTCTCGTGTCCCGAGCCCATTATCAAAAAGTGCTCCGAGCTATTGAGCAAGCAGTCCGCGACGGTGGACGCATCCTTACAGGCGGTGCACCTGCTCGAATCCCAGGACGCTGCGAGCACGGCTGGTTCATTGAGCCGACTGTGATCTCAGATTTAGATCCAACATGCTCAGCCAATCAAGAGGAAATTTTCGGCCCAGTAGTCACACTGATCCCCTTCGAGAGTGAAGACGAAGCCGTTATGCTCGCAAATGGTGTTCGTTACGGTTTAGCCGCGAGCATCTGGACAGAGAACCTCCGACGCGCACACCGTGTCGCCGCCCAACTCGCGTGCGGAATCGTTTGGGTCAACTGTTGGATGCTCCGCGACTTGCGGACCTCCTTTGGTGGTGTCAAACAGAGCGGCATTGGGCGTGAAGGTGGGTGGGAAGCCTACCGCTTTTTTACTGAGGCCAAAAATGTCTGCATCAAACTGTAAGTCACTACAACGAGGTTGTCAAATGAGATACATATTCGAATGTGCAGTCGTTGTTGCACTACTCACTTCCACTGTGTTTTCACAATGGGAATTCGTTGCACGCAAGGATGGGGCTGACGTCTCTGCGCTCTACAAGAGCCCATCGGGGACGCTCTACGCACAGCTTACCAGCGGTGCAAAGATCTTTCGATCCTACGATGGTGGTATTCAATGGAACCTACTAGAGCTTCCATCAACAGAAGGCGGAATACAATTTGCTCCGTGCGTTGATTCATTAGGAATTGAAGCACTCACCGTGCTTGCCGGGCGGACACTCTTCCGCTCCACGGATGATGGAATCTCGTGGCATGAATTATTCACTCCACTGGGAGTGCTCCCAAATGAAGAACTTGTTGATATTAGGGATCTACGCTTTGGTCCCCTCGTCCTCATCACTTCATCGAGTAACGGTGCAGGTCTCTATATCTCTCGTGACAACGGTAACTCCGCAATCCGTCTAGGTGACCTGCCACGCACTCGCTGGCACTTTTTCCAAGCTCAAGATTCGGCGATTTACAGCTATAGCGATAGCGGGCTTTACCGTGTTCAAATACATCCACCCCAGATTATACGGCTCTCAAGTGATCCCTTCTACTCGCTTTCCTCAAGCCAAGAGTATCAGGGTGCTCCGGTTGTGTTGTGGGCTATTCGCGGTACACTAATCGTTCGCTCCATAACGGGGGGTACACAATGGGATAATGCAATGATGGGACTACAGACTCTCCTTTCAGGCAGTCTCCTTCTCGGTGGACGAGAAGGTAGCGTCTTTGCGTTCGTTCGGGACAGCAGCGGCGGAACAAGAATCTACAAGCGCTACGCAGGTGCGGCAAGCTGGTCATTAATCTCTACACAACAATTCAACGTTCGCGATGCTATCACCACATTGAGCGGTACGATCCTTGTCGCAACTGCGGATGGTGTTTTTCTCTCGGAAGAGAATGGAATGTTCTGGTCGAACTCATCGAGTGGTATTCAGGGCATTGGTTTAAAATGCGCAGCTCACCTTCCTCCAAGCTTTCTGGTCGCCATCAGCACGAGTGGTCAAATCTATCGCTCGCTCAATGGTGGGATGAGTTGGGCAAGCAGCGGTACACTCCCGCTGGGAACACGTGCCACTGATGCAGGATTCAAGCGGCCTGCAATTGTCATAGGGACACGAAATGGACTATGGTGTTCGCTCGATCAAGGAATCAGTTTCTCCCAATGTTCCACCGCAACCAATGCCATCAGTGATGCAATCTCCAGCGTTGCACACATTGGGGATTTCATCGCCGCCTCTGGCACGCAGAATATTTACATTTCGTCAGATGGTGTCACGTGGACTACAGTTGTGCTTCCACTCCCCCCGCAGCAATCACTCCGAATGCTCCGTAGCGCTGACACCATGACGGTGATTTCAACAGAACATACACTGCTCCGAATCGAAAGCATAACACCACTTTCCCTCCGAACGATTGCGACCACCGGTGGAACGATCCAACAGCATGATATTGCTGCAGACGGAACGATTGGTGTCATCGTTGACTCTGCAGGATCAAGGTACTATCAACGCATCAACAGTAGCGGTCGGTTGGAAGTAACCATACCATTGCCGTCTTACGAAATCCAAACGATGGCGCTCAGCCGTGGCGGCACTGCATATGTTGCGCCAATGGGTAGTAACTACCTCTACGTCGTGGGAAGGACTCAATCAACACTCACGCTCGATAGCTCAATTGACGAACCTGTCCTTTATCTCCGTCGGCAAGAAAACCATGATATCATTGCAACGACTGCGTATGGTGCTATCTATCGTTTGGCGCGTGATTCGATCTTGAGTACACCTGTTCCAACTCATTCTGAGGTCATGATTGCACCCACTCCAGCTGCCGAGCAGATTACAATCACAGCACCTACTGATATCGAGTGGGTAACGATTTACTCACTGAGCGGAACAATCGTAAAGGCTCAACAGTGCACATATCCACTAAAACAAATGCGAGTCGACGTTGGCATGCTTGGTAGTGGATACTTCACTGTCGTCATTCATACAAGATCCGGCACGACAGTGCAACCACTTGTAATCGTGCGATAGAAATGAACGATATCATCGAAACGTCAAAGGCTCCGCGGCCGGTGGGTCTCTATCCACACGCACGTCGTGTCGGTGATTTTATATTCCTTTCTGGAGTCGGTCCCCGGCAGCCTGGAAGTGATCACATTCCGGGCAATCGCTACGATGAACACGGTAATCTCATCGCATACGACTTCAGAGCACAAACGCTTGCAGTCTTCCAAAATGTGCGTTCAATCTTGGAAGCAGCTGGCGCGCGGTGGGAAGATATCGTGGATGTTACTGTGTTTCTGACGAACATGCGGGTGGACTTCCCAACCTTCAACGAACTCTGGCGTGAGCATTTTGCAGGCGTCAACGCATGTCGCACGACCATCGAGGTCGGTGCACTTCCCACTCCAATTGCAATAGAACTAAAGGTGATCGCCTATGTTGGTTCGTAGTCTCACGGTAGTCAGTCTCATCCTCTCGAGTGCACTCAAGCTGTGCGCTCAGCCAGTACTCTCCTACCTGATACCTGATATTGGCGCTCCGGGAATGGCTGTCTATGTTGAGTTTATCGCACCTAACACAGCGGACATTGATGGGAAAAGCTTCAGCACAAGTGATGGAGTATTCTTCGGTAATCCCGGCGATCCACTACGTATAGAACTTATTCGACCAGAAGACTCCGCGAAAATCACATTTGGTCCACTCGTTGTCTCGTGGGCAGGGAGACTCATCAGTACCATTGTGTTCATTTCACCGAATGCATCGCCAAACAATTGGGATTGGCGCCAACTCACTGATGCATGGCGAATTCCCATTCGAATCCGTACCCCTGGTGGAGTAACCGCTACCGATACGTTTTTCATTGTAAAACCAACACCAGGTGGAGATTTCCGAACGCGATCTGAAACGGTCCTTGGCCGTCCTCCACTCGGAATACGATCGCGTCGCGGAGCACTTCTTTTCGATAGTCTCATTCTTGGCGCACGAACGTACACCGTTGCTACTGACGATCCAGACCAAAACGGGACGAATGGCAATCAAGGATATCTTCCGTTAGTGCTCATGGCGACTGGGTCCATCAGAGGTCTTTCTGCTGCACAAACGCGCATCTCGGTTGATGGGAATGGATCAGATGGCGGTCCAGGCGGTGGCGGAGGAGGTGGTGAATTCTGCGACATTGTAGGCGGTGGCTCCAACGGTGGCAATGGATTTACGGCGGGTGGTCGTGGCGGCAACAACTCTCCAAATAGCTATCGTTCTACCGGAGTAAGCACAGGACCGAACGGCAGTAGTCTCAACCAAACACCAGGCGGCACTGATGGTGGTGCCTATGAATCTTCGGGTGGCGGAACGGGACATCCTTTTGGTTCAAGTGGCAGTGGGTGCTCAAGTGGACCTACTTGTTCACCCGATGGCGCTTATGGAGGAGCAAGTGGTGTTTCCGATAACCTGGATGGAGCAGGTGGCGCCTATAGTAGCGATGGACTCTCGACAAGCACTGGCTTAAATAACGGCGGGAAGCGACACGGAGACACAACGTTGATTCCACTAGCCGGTGGGTCTGGAGGTGCGAGTGGTAATCCACGAAATACCTCATTCCCCTTTAGTGCTTGCGGAGGTCGCGGCGGCGGTGGTGGCGGCGCAATCGGGATAAATGCAAACACATTAATTGAGCACTTAACAGTCACTGCCAACGGTGCTGATGGCAGCGGCAGTGGGACGACAACATCCCGACGAGGCGGAAGTGGGAGCGGAGGTGGGATTTGCCTTGTATCTCCCCTTGGCATAAGCGACGTTACTGTCATTGCCGTTGGAGGCGGACAATCCGCGCCAAGTGGTAAAGGCGGCAACGGCCGCGTTCGCTACGATGCACCTACTGCAACCGGATTTTCTGCCCAGCCGTCTCCCTATCGTGGACCCACACTGGATACGGTTTCAATTGCACAAGGAGTGATACCACTAAGTGGAAGTGGTTCGCCTGGAAAGACAATCGTGCTCTTTGTAAAACCGGCTCGTGGCGCCTGGCGCATCGTCGATTCCACAGTTGTTGGCGCTAATGCTCGTTGGCAGTATCAGCTTACTCCACCGCCAGGGACGGATTTCCTATACATCATCGCAGCACAACGAGAACAGCAGCGGAGCGATCGGTTTGCTGCACGACCGGCATTGGTGTTCTCGCCTGCTTCAGGTCGAATTGTACGCATCCTCTCCGAACCACTTCGTGTGAGACCTATGTCCGTGGACATGGGGAGCATCTCCTGTGCTCAAGGAGAAACAAAGCGTGATTCGATCGCCATTGTGAATCCTGGAACCGAGGAACGCTCCGTCACTGATGCGTTTTTCCTTAGTGGAACGAATGGATTCCGTATCGTCCGACCACAACCACCTACTGCGCGCATTCCAGCAGGTGACTCAGTAGCATTTGTCATCGAGTATCGCATTCAGACAGGACGCTATGGCACGCAAGAGGATACTCTCGTACTCATCGGTGGAGCACCGCCTGCACCATTTGCCCTTGTACCTGTTCGCATTCGCGTTGATAGTGCGGGCATCGTCTTGACTCCAACAACAGACACACGAGCAATCTCCGCAATTGATTTCGCGGAAACGTGCCGCAGCACGAGTAAAGAGCTTACCCATGCTCTTCGCCTTGTAGGTACGACTCCTGCGACGATTCGTCGCATCCTAACAAACACTAGATATTTCGTAAGCAGTACGCTAAGAGCGACAGCTCTTGCTGTTGGTGATACTCTCCATCTACGGTTGCGTGCTACTCCTCCAGATACTGGCGACTACTATGACACACTCACCATTGAGATCGACCTCTGCAACCAAACGCTCAGGATTCCATTGCACGTGCGTGGCCTGGCAAGCCAGATCATCGGCATCGGTGATGATGGACGAGGCACCGTTGATTTTGGCAGTGTTCGTATTGGAACATCACGCACCATTCGCCTTGGTATCATCAATCCCAGCACGAGCGATTCAGTCATCCTTCGTCCGCCCCAACAACCACGATCGCCATACAGTTGGCAGACCGTACCACCAGGATTACCATTCCCTCGGTCTCTCCGAGTCCGAGACACACTGTGGGTGGATGTCACATTCACTCCAACAGCAATGGGTATCGCTCGCGATTCCATTGTTTTTATTGCAGAACAATTCGGTGTGACATGCACCGATACATTTCACTTCACGTTGGTCGGCGTAGGAACGTTATCGTCTGTCGTTCCGAGTAAATCTCTTCTCGACTTCGGTGTTGTTGCATGTGGAGTGCGGCGCGATACACTTTGGCTCATTAATACCGGCAACACTGAAGCAACGATTGACTTCCCCGCGACGATCATAGGATCTGACTCATCGTATTTCCGCATCATAGAACAGCCTCCAGCAGGAACGTCCACGCTTAGTCCAGGCGATTCTCTCCGTATCATCATCGAGGTGCGGATTGACCCACAAATGAACGACGGTATCAAGACCGCGGTACTCATCGTCAACGTTCGCGATGCATCAGAGCCATTGCAAATTCCATTGCAAGTTCAACAGCAGGCACTTGCTCTGGAATTTTCTCCCCTGCCTTACATCCTCGTAGATGTACCGATCAATTTTACATCGCAATCCCAGCCGCCACTGACCGTACGGAATCTTAGCAGCATCGATGCGTGCATCAAGGACATCCGAACGACACGTCCGGAGATTACCCCACTTATTCGTTCCCTCACCATCCCACCATATTCGAGCAGTCGCGATATCTATTTCAACATCGCACCGACGACGCTCAATCCGATTGACGATACCATCACGATTGTTCTTTCATGCCCATGCGTTGATTCGATCAACATTCCAATACGGATTATCCCAACAAACAACTCACTATCCATCACTCCGCGACCGCTCGACTTTGGTACTGTAGCACCGTGCTCAACAGTCCGCCGGGTGCTCACACTCAAGAATAACGACCCTGCGAGCAACGCTGAGCTGGAGGAGTTAACAATCACTGGACCGGATGCGGAACTCTTCCGCATAACTGGCTCGCCGTGGTCAAAATTGCCATACACAGTCCCTTCAGGCTTTAGCTTCACTATTGAGCTCGAATTCAACCCAATTGGAACTCGCGCAGGGTCGCGATCAGCGTCGTTGGTTCTTCGTTACATCATCAATGGCCAAGAAGTTAACGACACTGTTCAAATGATTGGGGAACGGACTGTCCCATTCGACGCGGATACACTCCTTGACTTTGGTGAAATCAAACAAGGTGAAAGCCGGACACTTCCACTCCGGCTGACAAACAACTACACTCGAAGCTTGACATTCTCTTTTGGGGTTGGACAGTGGGTGAATTACTATAGCGTCTCACCCATCGTATTGAATATTGATGTTGTCACAAAAACGTCAACCGCAGATGTCGAGTTCTCTGCACAAGAAATTGGGGAGTTCCCGGACACACTCTGGGTAAAATTCACTAGTCTTGGAATGCCGTGTACCGATAGCATCCCAGTGTTGCTTCGTGCAAGATCGTTACCCGGGATTGGGTTCGCACTTTGGCTTGACACACTGCGCATTCTCGATCCACGTGACAAAAATGTCACACTCAACATTTATGCCCAACTGGATACAAACTTGATTCTCCCAAACGTCCAGCTACTCCTTGTGCTCGATCTGCCGAATCAGCTGTTTATGCCGCGCGGTGTTCGTGCGCGAGGTGGGCGCATTCTATCGTTCAACAGTCGCACACATGATCGTCATATCATCACGATCACGGTAGATACATTGCTTACGCCTCTCTCACAGCAGCCACAGATCATTGCTCAGCTTATCGGTGATGCATTGCTCGGTGATCGCCAGTGCGATTCAATTTTTATCGTACAAGCACGGTGGACAAATAGCGGTATCAAACCGACTACCTGGAGCAATCCAGGTACTGGGAACGGTGCGATTTGCCTTACTCTTTGTGGCGCTGGCGGACCGCGACTGTTAGGTTCTCAGCTCGAGCTTCCACTATTCCAAATACAGCCGAATCCTACGACTGATGATGTGACTGCAATCGTCACAGCGAATGAGCGTGGTCACTATATGCTCGAGGTTGCAACTCTTGATGGAACGGTGATTACCAAACACGAGCTCGGCCAGTTGGAAGCAGGCCGCGCCTACGAAGTCGCCATCCATGTTCATCATCTTGCTGCAGGCATCTATTGGGTGCGCCTCCGATCGCCCAGAAGCATACGATCTGTACCATTAGTGCGCATTCCGTAATTTCGCAGTATCATGAAGTACTTAGTAGCACAAGTCGCCTGCACGCTCGCCATCTGCACAACTGCGGTCCAGATGGTAAGTGTATGGCATGTGCACACGATGGAATTGGGTTGTGGGGAGCTCATAACCTCCTCCGAAACAGATCACTGCCCACTTTGTCACATACCTCTCAGCACAGAGCCTCCGGTTGTGGTGGTATGCACATCGTCACAACATGTGGTATCACTGAACCTCCTTGCTCCGCATTCTTCTTCGCCAACCCAACCGGTGTGTTTCCCCCGTACACTCCGCGCCCCGCCAATCGTGTAGTCCGCGCCAGCACTGCTTTTGTTTGCGGAAACTCGATTGTAAACTTTTTTCGACTATGATTTTCCTATTCCTTGCTGCATTCGCCATTTCAGCGTACGCTGACGGTATCCATCTTCATGGTGTCCTGCGTGATAGTGTAAGCAGTTTGCCGATAGCCGATGCACACATACAGATCATCGGAACACGCATCGGTACTCAGAGCGCTGCTGATGGGCGTTTCGACCTAAGTGGGATAAAACCTGGTCAATACTCCGTGGGAATACGAAGACTTGGATATTACGATCGTGTCGTTACTGTCAGGGTAAGTCGGGACACAACAATCGCCATTGCGCTAATTCCACTCAGTATCGAGTTGCGGAACGTCGTCATTGAGTCGAAGCGTCCACTTGCACATGGGACCGAGCATGATGTGCAACTTGATGGTCAGTATCTCGATCGTCACCGGGGCCAAACGTTTGGCGAATTGATTACAAATGTTCCGGGCATTTCGCTTCTTCAAACCGGTACAGCGATTGCAAAACCGGTAATCCGTGGCTTACACAGTGAGCGGGTTGTCATTAGCAGTGGGGGTATCCAGCACCGCGCACAAGAATGGGGGCTTGACCATGGTCCAGCGGTCGATCCATTTTTGCCTTCGAGCATTGCAGTCATTAGAGGTGCAGCAAGTATCGAAGATTCTTATGCAGCAATCGGTGGTGTCATTCGCATTGAGCCACCACTCCTCCACTATCACCGTGCGTTCGAGGGAAGGGTATCGCTCCTTGGTTCAACTAATAACGGGATGGGAGCAGCAGGATTTCAAATCCATGGTTCTGACCTTGGGTTATCGAACACAGCCTATCTTCTCCATGCAAGTGGGATGATCGCTGGCGATAGTCGCACACCGCAGTATGTTCTCTCGAATACTGGTGCTCGCTCCGGCAGTTGTTACGTCGCTGTAGGATACGATGCTGGGAACTGGCGGCATGAATTAAGCTATTCGCTGTTTGATGCTGCAATCGGGATACTTGCAGCGTCACACCTTGGCAATGCAGACGACCTGCGTCGTGCTATTGATGCAGGGCAACCGCTCATCATTCGACCGTGGAGCTATTCCATCACAAACCCGCGACAGGAGATTGTGCACCAGACGCTCTTCGTTCATAGCACGCATTCAACCGATGACGGAACACTAGAACTCCACTACGGTTGGCAACGCAATGACCGCAGCGAGTACGATGCTCACGCAATGCGCTATAGCGACACTACTCTCATCCAACAAGCGATCAACAGGCCTGCAATCGAACTTTCTCTTGCAAGCTATCAGCTCGAACTTCGCTACCGTTTTGCTGATCGAGACGCAAGCAATGTCATGGGAATTCATTTCCTTCGGCAGTCGAACATCCGCAGTGGACAAGTATTTCTTCTTCCCGATTACGTGCTCTACGAAGGTGGTATTCTTGGGACGCGGACATTCTCTCTTGGTCGCTGGCTTGCATCCGTTGGTCTTCGCGGGGATCTTCAGTGGGTACGTGCTCGCCCTTATAACAAATCTCTCGGTCGTTATGACCCCGACACTACGATGATCTTTGGTGGAGTTGCTGCACATGCAGGACTTGAACGGAGTCTCGATAACTCTCTTCATCTACAACTCAACATTGCCACGCATTGGAGACCACCAACACCAGTTGAACTGTTCGCTGGTGACCTCCATCATGGTACTGCAGTCTATGAGGTGGGTGATCGAACGCTCGGTGTGGAGCGGGCTTATTCATTCGATGCTGCAGTAACGACATCTGTTGGCCGCTGGCAACTTAACATTACAACCTATGGCCAATACTTACCACGGTTTATTCAACTCCTCCCCGATTCAATGCCAACTGTGACCTACCGCGGTGTGTTTCCGACGATGCGATACTCCCAACGCAGAGCAGTCGTGTTCGGCGGTGAGGTGTCTGCATCGATACCATTGTGGACAGCTTTCCGTCTTGACGCACAGCTTGCAATCGTCCGGGGACTTGAGCTACCGAGTGGTGCGTTCCTTGCATTCATGCCTGCCGATCGTGCACGTCTTGCCGTTCATTATCATTTCGATGAAAGCACTTCCAAGCAGTCCCCGTACGTCGAACTTTCTGTGACACTGGTGCGACGCCAGACAGCAGTTTCTTCAACCATCTTCGACTATGCACCTCCACCTGCCGGTTATGGTTCCGTTGATGTCGTTGCAGGCGGCCAGTGGTCTGTCATGAATATACCTCTGCAGTTTTCGCTTCGCATACAAAACCTCTTCGATACACCTTTCCGAGATTACCTTAGCCGTTATCGCTACTTTGCACTCAACCCAGGAAGGAATGTCACGATCGCTGTGACAATCCCGTTTGGCATGTTTAACAATTCATTGGAGGCACTCTTATGAGACTTTTCAGTGCCGTTACTCTTGTTGCGCTCTTGTTCTTTGTCATTGGGTGCGAAAAGGACCCCCATACACATGACGACACCCACAAAGTGCCAGGCACGTTTATTCTCACTCTCACCAGCACCCAGGGTGATAAGCTCGTTGCGCGCTGGCGCGACGTTGACGGTCCCGGTGGTAGCCCACCAATTGTTGACACACTCACACTGAGAGCAAGCACAACCTATTCTGGTTTGCTGAACATCATCGCTACCGACGGCGATAGCCTTACGAACACCATCCGCACTCAAGGGACCGAACATCAACTTTTCTACAGCGTCGAAGGCTCGGCAGAAAGTGTTATCGCAATTACCATTCGCGACCGTGACAGTCGTGGCATGCCCTTAGGATTAGAAACACAGTGGACAGTCAGTGCCGTCCAAGCACCGACACCTGGTGCTGTGCGTATCAAACTCTATCACTACGAACCAAATAAGAAGGATGGACAGACGCCATCACCGGAGACGGATGCGGACATTTCGATACCGCTTATCGTCCAGCCTTAGATGAATACGTTTCTGAACGCTTCTTCGGCAGGAGGAAATGGCTGCTGGATCGCTCGATCGATTGCATCGGTAATCCTCTAAACTATTTCTGAATGCCAGCGTTCAATGGTGTCTCTGCTAGCAATCCCACGTTCGATGAGGAATGCTTCATAGCGCTGCAGAGGATCGCGTTTTTCCCAGTATTGCAACATCTCTCGAGGAACGTAACGGAAGTCATCATGCTCAGCATGGCCGCGCATACGCATCGTTACACACTCGATGAGCGCAGATCCTTCACCTGCACGAGCACGCTCGACATATTCCCTCACGGTGTCGAAGACAAGCTCGACGACGGTCCCGTCAATAGTTGTGCCGTAGCAGCCATAGCCGACCGCGCGATCACTCAACCGTGCACAGGCGTACTCTAAGTGACCTGGTGTCGAGTACGCGTACTGATTGTTTTCAATGTTCACTATCAAAGGCAACTTCTGCACTGCCGCGAAGTTCATCGCTTCGTGGAACTCGCCGACGTTCGAACCACCATCGCCGATCGTCGTGAGTACAACGATGTTCTCGTTGCGCATCCGTGCTGCAAGTGCATACCCTGCAGCAACAGGCATCATCGCGGCAAGATGTGAGATGTTGCCATAAATCCGACGAGCAGGATCAGCGTAATGCCCGGTACCATCAGTACCGCGCATGCTACTCCCCTGACGTGCCATGAAGTTGAGCATGAGATTGTCGAGTTCGGCACCAAAGACAAAGTGCATTCCAATATCACGGTGCATTGGGAAAATCACATCGCGTGTGCGATCGAGTGCATAGCTTGAACCAACGGATGTCGCTTCGTTTCCAATCTGAGCGTACACACCACCGAGCGCTCGCCCTTGACGGTACAAACGAATCATCGCAAGATCAAACTCGCGTGCCATGATCATCATGCGTAGAAGCTCGTGGCGATCACTATCGCTGAGCAATGTCGAAACATGCAACGTTGGAACCGGCTCATCGAGGTTGTACTGAATCATCGCTTCGTGCGGGGATAAATCATACGATAGCCAAATGAACGGAGGTATGTCGGGTCATTCCGCCAGTGCTCACGCACCTTTACGTAGAGCTCTAAGTACACGGGTACGCCGAGATGCTCCTCGATACGCTTCCGTGCTCTTTCGCCAATGCGCTTGATCATCGAGCCACCACTACCGATGAGAATTTTCTTCTGCGAGTGTCGTTCAACAATGAGCTCTGCTGCGATGTACCACGGGCTACTGCCTCGTTCCTCAAAGTCGCTTATGACAACTTCAACGGAATATGGTATCTCCTGTTGGCAATTGTGGTATATCTGCTCACGAATGAATTCAGCCACAAAGAACCGCACATTCTGTGTGGAAAGCTGCTCAGTGTCATAGAGAAATTCGCCTTCTGGTAAATGTTCGATGATGACGCGTTCGAGCTCATCGAGGTATTTCCCCTTGAGGGCAGAGATCGCAACGCTTGTTATGAAGATCCCTGATTGCATCATCTGCTCAATAACAGGTAACGCCATTGCTTTGTCCTCGAGCGCATCCATTTTTGTGAGAACTGAAATCGTCGGCTTGGTGCTCGCCTGAACATCAGTCATAATTGGTTCAGAAAGGAGTGACTGTGCTTCAGCGATGCCACCAGTGGCATCAAGGAGCACAAGCAGGACATCTGCATCTTCTATCGCTTGGCGAATCTCTGCGAGCATTTGGCAGTGGAGCTCATACTTGGGATGCTGAACGATTCCCGGAGTATCGAGAAAAACGAATTGTGCGTGAGGACGCGTAAGGATACCCACCACAGGCCGTCGTGTTGTCTCAGGCTTTGGTGACACGATCGCAAGCGGTTCACCAATGAGTGCGTTCAGCAGTGTAGACTTTCCAGCATTCGGTCTTCCAAGAATGGCAACAAAGCCCGATCGTGTCATTGTGCAAGGCTCTCTAAGTGGGCAACTATACGCTCGGCGGCATGACCATCACCGTATGGATTGTGTGCCCTTGCCATCGAGCGATAGAAATCATCATCGTGTAGCAATCGCTGGGCAGTCGAGATGATACAGTCAGGATGAGTGCCGACAAGACGTGCAGTACCCGCCTCGATTGCTTCAGGTCGTTCCGTAACATCTCGTAACACGAGCACTGGTTTTCCAAGCGACGGTGCTTCCTCTTGGATCCCTCCAGAATCGGTGATGATGAATGCGGCATGCTGCATCAGGTATGCAAATTCTCGGTAAGGAAGTGGATCAAGCAAGTGAACGTTGGGAACCGCTGCTAACGCTTGCTCCACAGGTACTCGAACATTTGGATTTCGGTGCACCGGATAGATGATAGCAATATCCTGCTCAATGCGAGCCAACTCTGCGAGTGCATGGCTGATGCGCTCAAATCCTTCACCAAACGATTCGCGACGATGACCTGTGACCAATACAATGCGCTGGTGGCTACGCTCACAAAGCTCGATGACTTCGGTCGGCAGTGAAAGCAACGATTGACGCTCGATTGAATCGAGTTGCGAAAGCTGTGCGACTACCCATTGAAGTGCATCGATTGCTGTATTGCCAGTGACGAGAATTCGCTCTGGTGCGATACCTTCGCGATAGAGGTTTCGGCGAGCTCGTTCTGTGGGTGCATAGTGCCAGTCGGCAAGGTGCGATGTTAAGACACGGTTGAGTTCTTCCGGAAATGGAGCATATTTTTCAAACGTCCGTAATCCTGCTTCCACGTGTGCAATAGGCACTTTCGCATAGAACGCTGCAAGTGCAGCGGCAAACGTTGTCGTTGTATCACCTTGGACAATGATCAGATCAGGATGATGCTGATTGAATTCGCATTCAAGTCCAGCAAGCGTCCGAATGGTAATGTCATAGAGGCTTTGGCCTGGTTGCATGATTGCTAAATCAGCATCCGGTGTGATACCAAACACATCAAGGACTTGCCCGAGCATCTCCGTATGCTGTCCAGTGACGACCACTCGGAGGTTGCACCAATTGGCGCGTGCAAGCCGGTGTATAATTGGCGCTAATTTGATAGCTTCTGGGCGTGTTCCAAATACTACCGTGATGTTCACTACCTGGCGACTCCTGCACTTTTGTAGCATGACAAACACAAAGATACCCGTCCATCGAACCGATTGAAGTACGAGAACTGTGGATGATCTACGTCGTCGTCAACTCAAGGTAGTCCCGTTTCCAATTGTATTGCGAAAGGCATTGCGTCATGTATGGTCGCCAGTGGTGCGTCGTTGGCAACGGTATCGTACCACACGATGTCAGCCATACGCGACAGCTCGCGATGTGCCATGGGCAGTGCATCAATCCATTGTGCAGCACTTAGCTGCTCCGGCAGCAGACCACCTTGGCATTTGGTCAAGTACTCTCCAGCAGATTGCTGCTCGATGTTTAGAAGGAAAGCTTCCAGTGCTTGGATTAGGGTGGATTATGCCAGTGCACGGATTTGAAGCACCAGGATTTGGCAAGTACCGTTACGATGCACCGACGGTCGAAATCACTGAACGAGGGCAATGGCTTGCTCATCTCCTTCCTCATAACGCTGTACCCCGCTCCCAGTGGCTATGGAACACGATTGACCAACCACACGTGCCTTACGATTGGCAACGTGACTTCCGAAGTGGTTACCGTTGGAGCGAGCGATGTTGGCATGCACAGCTTGCCCTTGATGGGCCGCCCGGTGCTGATCCGAAAGTTCCGTGGGAGCTAGGTCGGCTACAGCTGTTACCTCTCCTTGCTCTTGCGCACTTGAGCGCATCGTTGGAAAGTGAACGCAGAACAATCATACACGTCATCGAAACTATACTGCTCGATTTTGCAGCACAGAATCCGCCAGGCTACGGTATCCAATGGGCAGTCAGTATGGAAGTGGCGCTCCGACTTGTTGCGATCATTTCGACTCTCGACCTTGTAGTATCGCATGGAATACGTGAGCACGTCGCAGAAACGATGCTGCTCTACCTCTATGACCATGCATGCTTTGTGCTCGAGCACCTCGAATGGTCAGAGGGCATGCGAGGGAACCACTACTTAGCGTGTATCGCCGGTCTATCGGTTGCGGCAGCGTATTTCCCACAGTGCGAGTGGACATCACGGTTGCGTACGTGGTGCGCTGAGCAACTCTGTCGAGAGGCACGGTTTCAATTTCTCAGCGACGGCGGCAACTTTGAAGCATCCCTTGCATACCACCGATTTGGAGCAGAAATGCTTGCCTGGGCAACATGGTATTTGCAACGGACGCCGGAAGGCCGTCTGGTTCTTGACCGTGATAGAGGATTCTGGTCATTGCTTGAGCGTATTGCTGACTTTACTGAGCAAACTACATACGAAAGTGGTATTGCACCACAGATTGGCGACAACGACACTGGACGGTTCCTATCATTCATTACGATGACGGAATCAGCCGAATGCTACAATGCATGGTATGCTGATCCTGAACCCTACCTATCGCAGCGGAACCATCGCGAAACCTGTGCACTTTTGCGTGCAGTCTGCAATAGAGAGGATCGCATTCTCGATGCAATCATTAGCAACGTATGCCAACAACGATCGCCACGCTATCACGCACATGAATATGGATTAGCGATCCTCCGCAATGAATACGCTGAAGCATTTCTCCGAGCTGGATCGATTGGCCAACGTGGCAAGGGAGGTCATGCCCATAACGATCAGCTTTCAATCACATTCGCACTTGGTGGACAAGAAGTCCTCGTTGATCCTGGTACAGGTGTTTATGTGGCATCACCTGACATGCGAAACCAATTTCGTTCGACCAAGATGCATAACACGCTTACAATCGAGTGTGCTGAACAGAACTCATGGTGCGATGGTCGTTCTGAAGCGCTGTTCTGGCTCACCAGCGATCGTGCAGCAGCGAGTATCATTGCATCAGGTGACAATATGCTCGTTGCTGAGCATACGGCATGGACTATACCCCACCGACGAATCGTTCGTCTTGAGTCCAACACCCTCATTATTGAAGATTTCTTTGCTGATTGGAATGCTGCGTTGATTCGCTTTCACCTCCATCCGTGCGTACTTGTTTCACTGTTTTCGGATACAGTGCAGATCTGCACTCGTGAGTATCTCATCACGTGTACTACCGATGCGCTTGGGATCACCCTTGAAGAGAGTCTCTACAGCCATTCATATGGCGTGTGGAAGCCATCCCATGCAATTGTCATCAAGCCACGTGCAACAAGTACTGAGGTAGTATTTCGATGGAAGGTGCGCTCGTAACTTTGCGCAGTACGTGTTCTAATACCGATGCAGCTTCGCAAGCACTTTCGGTTGCTCTCGTGGACAGCCGCTGATAAGCTTCTCTTCGTAGGGTACGGTTTCGTCACATGGCTCCAAATTCGGGCGCTTTCTCCTGAGGAGTATGGTTTAGCTGCCCAACTATTAACGTTGCAAGCATGGATAGCGATCATTGCCGAAGGATCTGTTCTGCAGGGAATTATCCAGTACGGACAAGACCTCAAGGAACGCGGACGGACGAATGCACTTGCGCTATCCTTGCATACGATGCTGACACTCGGTATCGTTGCGGTGATTGTACTTGCACGTGCCCCATTGAGTCGTATTTTTAATGAGCACCGCTTTCAGGATGTCGCATTCTACCTGGTGTTCTATTGCATAGTGGGTATCCCGCGTTCGTTCATGCTCAAGCTGCTCCAACGGGAGCTTCGGATCAGGGATGTCTTTATGACTAATGGAGCATGGCTAGGTACAAACTCATTGTTGACAGTTGTGTTCCTCCTGTATGGCTGGCTGACATCGTTCGAGGCATTGGTGTTCATTGCATGCAGTGGCATGTTTGTTGGTTCGTTGGTTGGAATATTACTAGGGCGTGATCTCCTTGAACTTTCGCTTCGAGGGCATCGAACAATGCGATCAATCATACAGTTCAGCTTTCCCCAAGCACTCATGATGACACTCGCGACGAGCATTCGTCAGTTAGATATTTTTCTTGTGCAGCTTTTCTTTTCGACCCGTGCTGTTGGTGTGTATAACGCTGCGAAGATGCTCTACCGTGTCTTTGAGACAGGCGCTGACGCTACGACATGGCTCCTATATCCGACAGCAGTGCAGCTTCTTCATCAAGAACGGCGCGATGCTCTTCGCATGTTGATCTCGAAAGCCCTCATCTTGCAGCTTATCATGGCATCCGCGCTAGTAACGTTATTGGAGTTCGGTGGTACAACACTCCTTGTGCAATTTCTCGGACTTCGGTACCAGGAGACTGCTGTGATATTCAATGTCATGGCAATTGGCGCACTTGCATTGCCATTTGTAATGCTTCAATCAGTCGAGTTGGCCCTCAATCGCGTCACACGTCTGTTGACGATCACCGCACTCAGTGTTGGGATTGCGCTCATTGCTTATATGAGTGCTTGTTTTGCTTCGAAGCTATGGCTCGTAGGGACTGGAGTAGTAGCGTATGCAGTGGCATTTGCACTTTTACTTGTCATGGCAGTTCGCAATGAAGACTTACTATCGTTTAAGGATATGCAACAGGCAGCATTCTCACTCCGCGCCTCGATAGTACGTCGCTCACTTCGACCTCTACCAAAGACGAATACGGAGAATTGACAAGCATGGCATCATTGTTCTACGTATGGTTGCTGCTCAAATACCGCCCTTGGCAAACATTCCAATTAGCACTTGGTATCGCGGTGCTTCTTATTATCGCAGTGGCAGCGATATCGTGGCATCAATATCGCACCATCGAACTCAACGAACACAAATCGCTGTTCACCCTTCAACTTTTGCTCCAGGACGGAACTACACACGCTCAAGCGAAGGCTATCGCTTCGGACCTACGTACACTGGCACCATCTCTCATTGCAAGTGTTACGATTGTCTCGGATTCTACATGGCGGGAACGGTTCCAATCTCGCTATGGGATGACACTATCTGAGTTTGGTGGAGATAGTCTCTTTCCTCTCGTTCTCGAATTACGATTTGTACCCGATAGGATGTCGCAGTCTGCCGTCGCCGCTCTCATGGAGCAATGTAGCCGCATGGAAGAGGTAAGCAGTATCAACTACTCACCGAAGCAGTTGGCATCAATTGGAGAGTACGAGCGTGATCTCAAGCATCAATCCCATGTGCTCGCTATCCTCTGGCTCGCAATTGCAACGATTGGGCTGCTGTTGCACTTGCGACTAACCCTACCCTTATCACGTCGCGATAGAACAACACTCCTGCTACTTGGAGCACCAATACAATACCCTCGTCGAGTGCGTATGCTCGTTGCGTTCACTTGTGGAATCTGGGGCATCTCGATTGCAGCAGCAATCATCGCAAGCGCATGGTTTCTGCACTTACCGTACATCAGCACTGACCATGCACTCATTACTCCCGTAAGTGGAGCGATTCTGGTGCTCGTTGGGGTTACAACCATCTTAGGATGGCTTATCGAGCCATCCTAAGCGTCGTTGATGCTATCGCTTCTGCTGAGATTGGGATTGCAATGGTGCTGCCGATGCAAACAGCGCTTGTTTCACTGTTTGGAATCGCTCCGCTGCTGAACCGGGGATATTTGCGCGTTGAAACAAGTTAAGGAAGTTATTGGCAGTCAGGAGATTCATTTCAATTGTTATTTCATCAGTCTCGGTCTTTTTTTCTTTCTGTGCGTTTTCTACAGCCTTGACCAAAACGTTTTTCACATCAAGGAATGCCTCCACTTCACTACCCTTGATTTCGACCGTGTTGAGAACATTGATTGCAAAGAGTATATCCCCCACTGTCATTTTCGGTTTTAAGATTGTGTTTTGGGGAGATGTTTGCTCGCCGCTTTGCTGTTGCTGCGCAACTGCTATAACGCTCATAGTGGCGAGCACAATTGCTGAACGAAGAACTATACGGAGACTACGCATGGGCGACCTCATTGTGATGATGGTTAAACAAACTAATAGTGATTGCGAATCACTAAACCTTGACGCAAATATAGTGAAATCAGGGATTTGTAAATAACCGTTCGAGCGCTAGTCCACAAGACACGCGATGAACAATTGCAGGTGTACTCATGATCGTTAAGGTGTAATCAAGCGTAAACTCTGGAAAGACAATCCCAACACCAACACCCATTCCTGTCAGAAATGATGCCGTTGCTGAAGATTGAGATACTCGGATGGCGTTATCATAGCCTATTCGTACTTGCAGTGCTTTGCCAAGGTAGAGTTCACCACCAAGTGTGAAATTTCGGAGCCGCTCACCAAGCGTCATTCGATCTTCGGCTAATCGAGTCAGGTTGAGGTTCACAAGAAGTGGCAATCCCCGCAACCGATGGCTGATCCCAACACGGACATCGGTCGGGAGCGATGCATCTTGCCCATTCATCCGTGCAAGTTGGATCCCAAGATATCGAAACGATGCACCGATCGTGGTGCGAATGTGAGGAAGTTGGTACAGGATCCCAACATTTGCAACAAGTGCACTGGCAGCGACGCGGTCAATAGTCGTTTGCACGTAACCAATCGTCACGCCATAGTAAGCATTCGTATCGAATTGATTTGCATAAGACACGGCAAGAGCTACAGAACCGGCACTGAACGACCCAAGCGCATTTCCAAGTCCATCAGTACGTGTAAATGTCCCATAGCTTGTCACTGACGCGTATGCACCTGCATAGCCGCTTCGAAGACGAGTTGCATACGTTGCGACACCCGAATTTATATCGAGAACGTGCTTTGTGAATGTGAGTGAAAGCGTGTGCGGCTCCACCGTCGGAAGTGTCGCAGGATTGTAAATCTGTGCGGTAACATCACCTGGAAAAGCAACGAACGCTCCTGCAAGACCTGCAGAACGTGCACTTTCGGTGCTTCGAAGTGCATCAAATGGAGAAAGTGTTTGGGCTACGATGTTGGTAGCAACAATTGCACCCAAACAAAGTACCCACACGAATGTGTTCATACTGTGTGCTGGTAGAGTCGTTCAAAGAACCACTGAGGCGGCCGAACCGCTCGACGAGACTCCTTATTGACAAAACTATGAACCGTGTAGCCTTCCACAAGAACTTCTTGCATTCGACGAACACAATAGTCGAGCCGAAGTGTCGCTCTATATTGAGGCGCGTACGTTGTCTCGATTGTCAGCAAGTCATCATAATACGCTGGTGCATAGTATCTCACATGCGCCTCTAAAACGGGAAGGAGCAGACCCTGCTCTTCCAACTGGCAGTATGGAACACCAGATTGGCGGAGAAGTTCGGTTCTTCCGATTTCAAACAGTCTCAAGTAATGCCCATAGTACATATACCCCATCTGGTCGGTATCAGCATAGCGCACTCGATAGTGTACCTTGTTGCGGAGAACAGTAATAGCGTCTTCGCCCATAAAATGGGTTAATTAGGAACGTATGGATCGTTCGATGAGCACAAACATGTCGAGCAAGCGCTCAAGGTCCTCAACCGAGTAAAAGTCAATCTCAATTGTACCAGCCCCCGTAGATGATTTCGCCTTGACACGGACGTTTGTGGCAAGTAATGCTCTAAGTTGACGTTCGACGTCTTTGAGCGGAGGATTGATGTTCGGCTCGTCACGTTGCGAGTCTGCATGACGCACAAGTTGCTTCCCGTTCCCGTAACGAACTTTACCAAGTTCGACATCACGGACGAGTGTCTCCGTTGCACGTACTGATAGATCTTTAGCAACGACATCCTCCAGCACCCGTACCTGAAGCTGTGGATCATCAATTGCGAGTAGGGCGCGAGCGTGTCCCATCGTGATCTTCTTAGCACGGAGCGCTTCCTGAACTGGTTCTGTGAGCTTGAGTAATCGGAGGAAATTTGTCACCGTCGTCCGGTCTTTCCCAACTTTGGCAGCTACTTCCTCTTGTGTTAAGTGGCATTCCTCGATTAGCCGTTGATAACCAAGTGCGACTTCGATGGGGTTGAGATTTTCACGCTGAACGTTTTCAATGAGCGCAAGCTCGAGCATATCAATATCCTGCTCGACATCGAGGATGTAAGCAGGAATCATCGTTAATCCCGCTTCAATCGAAGCACGGACGCGACGTTCGCCTGCGATGAGCTCATAGCCATCCTCGGTGCGACGGACAGTGATCGGTTGGATGACACCTTTTTCCTTAATGCTTTTGGTTAGTTCTTCGAGTGCTTCGGCGTCGAAATCCTGTCGCGGCTGATACCGATTGGGACGCACCTTTGTGATTTCGATAAGTGCAGTCGCACCTGTAATAGTACCATCGTCAACAACGAGCGTATCTGGTCGTTCAATACGTGGTGGTTCACGTGGTATCAGTGCGCCAAGTCCTTTTCCCAGGCCGATTGGCTTTGTTTTCTTCATTGCTGACGGTAGCTCCATCATTGTTGAACGTGGATAGGTTGACATGGCTGGCGATGGAGCTCAATGTTACGCTCCATAATCTCACGCGCAAGCTCAAGGTAGTTCCGCGCGCCTAAACTGAGTGCATCGTAGAGCAAAGCTGGTCTGCCGTGGCTCGGTGCTTCCGATAGTCGGACGTTTCGATTGATGACGGTCGTGCATGCCTTGTCCTGAAAGTGCTTTCGCACCTCTTCAACTACTTGATTGGAAAGACGCAACCGGCTGTCGTACATCGTAAGCAGTACACCTTCGATATCAAGCGTTGGATTAAGATGCAATCGAACAATCGAAATCGTATGGAGGAGTTGTCCCAGTCCTTCGAGCGCGTAATACTCACACTGGACAGGAATGAGCACAGAATCGGCTGCAGTCAGTGCGTTGAGGGTTAATAGCCCCAACGATGGCGGGCAATCAATAAGAATGTAGGTGTACTTCCGGCGGACAGATTCAAGCGCTTGGCGAAGAATGTTTTCGCGACGAGGGAAATCGACAAGCTCAATTTCCGCTCCAACTAAGTTGATATGCGAGGGAACAAGCTCTAAAAACGGCATTTCGGTTTGTTGAATTACATCCCTAATCGTCGCATTTCCAACGAGTACATCGTAGATCGTTCGAACCAACTGGCGTGTCTCAACACCAAGGCCGTTAGAGGCATTCGCTTGTGGATCAATGTCAATGAGGAGAGTCGGCTGTTCTGCCGCAGCTAGCGAGGCAGCTAAGTTGATCGCAGTAGTTGTCTTTCCGACTCCGCCTTTCTGGTTGGCGATCGTAATGACTTTTCCCATTACATCCTCCAAGAAGGTTCCACAGATGTGGATCGAAGCCGAAACAGGCTCCAAGCCGCTAGGTTGATGGAATGTTGGATAGCACCAGTGGCAATCAAACGTTCAATATCACCAAGCGGCACTTCGACTGTTTCTACAATTTCGTGTTCATCCCACCGCGGTGCAGTGGTACGCATGCATCCATACCATGCGAACGAATAACATCGCGTTGCCATGAACGCAGGGTTTGGAAGTTGTTCACCAAGAAATTCTATCGTGTCAGAAGCGCCACTGAATCCAGTTTCTTCGAGGCATTCACGTATCGCAGCATCACGCGGGTCTTCATTTGCAGTGGCTATACCTCCTGGAAATTCAAGTGTGACTGCTTCGATTCCGTGACGAAATTGGCGCACCATTACAACGTTCCCTTCCGGCGTAATTGGGATGACATTGACCCATACGGGTGTATGCAATACGACAAATTCTGCGCTGGATCCATTGAGTGGATGCCGGCGCCGTACCCATTCTAACTCGAACACTCGATAATTGCCGCCGCTACGCCGCTCAAGCGTTTCCCAGTCGAGGATGATCGATGCACCATGTTCTGGGTTCATATACGCACGTTCACCATCGAAATTGATACGCGCACACGTGCACACACGCCACAAAGCGCGCTTCAAATTTACGGGAATTGCCGTCGGTTCGACGATTGGAATCCGGATGTGGAAAGAATGTCGATAACTGTGTGCAAAAACGCTCGATTCAGGAAGCATTACGTCGCGCTGACACTGCAAGTGATGTAGGATCGAAAAAGCGGAGCATCGCGTCCTGGGCACGGCTAATACCAATGCGTGGCGAAACCTCAACATATGGTGGTAATTCGACTGCCGGAAGAATCCAAATTCCGTCTCCACAACATGGTCGTCCGTTGTCATCAAGATCGAATCGAAAGCAGCGAGCAAGATTGGCAGGACCACTCAAAAGACGCGCTGCTTCAATCGGACGTCCACGTTGCATGGTGAATTCCTCTAAACCGAGAAGTGGCTCTCCCGCACGGAGCAAGACTGCTGCACCGACGCCTTTTTGTTCGGTCACGACATTGACACAGCGGTGAATGCCATAAATCCGATAGACGTACACACAACCTCCTCGCTCAAACATGGCGCGATTGCGTGGCGTCTTGCCTCGCCATGAGTGACTTGCAGGATCATGGGGTAGATATGCTTCCGTCTCTACGAGCCGAGCTGCTTGTAACGCTCCCGTTTCACTACGACGCACCAAGATTGCCCCAATAAGTTCACGCGCGATGGTAATTGTATCGCGTTCAAACCATTCGCGAGGCAGTGAACATTGATCAAGTGTAGTATCATCAGCAGTCGCCAACCAACGGACGAATACTTCAGTTGAGGGGGTGGTAAGTTGCAAACTGTGCATACAATAAACGTGACAAAACCAACAATCCTACGAACAACTCTTTGGCTCACCGTCGGTGATGTTCTCGCGCTCGTTGCAAGTGCAATCGTTGCGATTGTTATCGCACGCACCTACGGTGCTGCAGTCTTGGGCACGTACTCATTCGCGCTGGCAATTGCTGCAATAGTGCAAATTATTGCTGATGCAGGCTACAACATTTGGTTGCCACGAGCAATAGCCCAAAACATTGCACCCGCGGACGAACTTGTTGCCTCAGCCTTTTTCACAAAGATCCTCGTGTGGATTCTTTGCGTACCATGTGCAGTAGGGATTGCGTGGATGCATCAGACCAACGTTGCCATACTAACCGCAATTGCCTTACTCGATTCTCTTGCGAGTTGTTGGAGCTTCACTATCCTTGCAGCACTTCGCGGCTTAAACCACTACATCAAACCACAGCTTCTCAGTAGTGCATATAGCGTTGGCGGGGCAGGTGCAATGATTGCCACTATCCTCTTTGGTGGCGGGGTCGTAACAGCCGTCGTTGCAATGGTTATCCTGAGTATCGGACGGGCTCTCCACTTAAGTTTCCTTTATTCGCCACTCCTTGGCGGGATTGAGAACATGTACCAACATCTTCGCAGTCGCACCTGGGGTGATGCATTTCGCCAGCTTCATGGCCAACGGCGATTGTGGCTGGTTAATATAGCCAGCACAATCGTCCATCGGGCGCCATTGGTGCTCCTTGGACTGCGGACAAGTGGTGCTGAACTTGGGTACTTCGCTGCTGCCTTCCGCATCTATAGTGCTGTACGTATTGTGCCAGGCGCGTTGTTCAACGCTGCTCTACCACGCCTTGCATCTGTTGCTGACCGCACGTATGCACGACACGTGCTTATCCTGGGTTCCGCTGTAGCAGTCGGAATTGCGATTGTACTCGTTCTCAGTTCTGAGTCTATCATCTATTGGACGTTCCGATTCGACGAAGCAGTTATTCCGCTTCGTCTTCTTGCAATCGCAAGCGCAGGTCTTTCACTCAAGACTACGCTCGAAGCTCTTTTGATTGCACAGATGCATGACCGTATCGTTGCACTAGTGATCGCTGTAAGCGCCTGGATGACTCTCCTTGTTGCTTGGATCATCCCTGCAACAGCAACATCGTTTTCCGTACTGCTCATTGCAAGTGAATGGTTGTTATGCGTGTTCTTTGCTGGTTGGCTTGTGCGTTGTCGAGCGTAATTGCACTAAGCTTGCTGAGCTGTGCAGTGATCTTGCCACCTTCCGGTGGACCGGAGGATCGCATTCCTCCACGGGTTGAAGAGTGTACCGTACCGAGTGGGATCCTTCGGGTAGGACGTCAATTCTATGTCACAATCACATTCAGCGAATATGTTGAGCGAGGTGACGTCGGGCGCGCACTCACGGTATCACCAACGACACCATATCGGCTCGAGTGGAGTGGGCGGATGCTTACCGTCAGCTTTGATAGCCTTCGTCCACAAACTACGTATCGCATGAGTATTGCAACTGGCGTTCGTGACTTGCGAGGTAACCGTGCAACAGAACCATTTACGCTTGTTTTTTCAACAGGAGACCAGCTCGATAGCTGCCAACTTACTGGTCAAATTATCAGCTCATCCACCGCACCACTCTATGCCATGTTGCTCGCTGCCGACTCAACTCACCCTATGCTGGAATATCGTATTCCTGCATCCTCCGATGGGCACTTCCTGGTGAGTGCTTTACCGTGCATACCCTTTATCGTTGCAGCATTTGCTGATGCAAACGGAAGTGCAGCATTCGAACCGGGTGAACAATGTGGCGTTGCAGCAGCCCCAGTTCTCGCAGTCCCATCGAGCCAAGAACGAGCAGTTCGCATCTGGCTTGGCAGTACGTCTGCTCGTTCGCCACTCGAGATCGTATCGTGTCGTTCTCTGAGCGATCGACGGATTCGAATCGAATGTTCAGCTCCACTTCTCCACATTGGCGTACATCAATGGACAGTGCACGAGTACCCAACCGGTCGATCAATTCCCGTCATTGCAACGCTTGCTCGTCAACCTCACGTCGTTGAACTCATCAGCGGTGAACCACTGGCTGATACCAGTAGCTACTACTTGTCACCACAACCCGGTGGGATCGTTGCTGATTCAACGGGCGTGCGTCTTCCAGACACCGTGACTTGTATCTTCAAGGGCAATTCGAATGCTGATTTGCTCCCGATGAGCCTCCAAGCGATCGAACCCAATCGCGACACAACGCGCGATGCAGAGCTTCGTCCCACGTTGCATGTGCGTTGGTCGGATGCGCTCGCCGGCACACCCCATATCGTATTGGTTGAGCTACCAAGTGATGCCACAATACCAGTTGTTATCGAGCGATCGGATGACGCTTCAATTCGAGTGCAGCCACGCGACTCGCTTCGACCATCCACGATGTACCAATGGCGCGTCTATCTGGGAAGTATTCATTCATGGCGTGGCGAACCGTCGAACGATACTGGGTACCTTCGCCGAACGATCCAAACACTTGACACACGTGTTGGTGGCAGTCTCCGAGGCGTTGTGGAAGATATCTGCTGCACCTGCCCTCGTCGCATCGTTGTGATACGGTCTCCACAGCGCTCCCTCGTTGCAACAGTCCAAGCAGATTCAAGCGGACAGTTTACAATCCCTTTTCTTCCAGAGGGAACCTATGAACTCGACGCGTTCTGCGATACCAACGGCAATGGGCGGCATGACAGTGGCAGTATTCAACCACTCATCTACGGTGAACGAGTTGCGGAGAAACCCATCACTGTATCCATCAAAGCTCGATGGGATACGAACGGTATCATTCTTCGCCTTGCGCAATGATTGTTGTTGACCGCACGATCCCATTCCTTACAGAGCTCCTTGCACCGATTGAGCCAGTCACCAGGGTTGAAGTCCAGACACTTCGGCGCGATGATCTGGTACGCCTCGATTGTCGTGCACTCTTCATTCGTTCATCGCTACGCATTACCCCTGACCTCATTGAAGCTACTGCGATTGAGTTCATAGGCTCCGTAACGAGTGGATGCGACCACATCGCACCTGAAGTTCTTGAAGATAAGCGTTATCGTATTGCTTTAGCATCAGGTGCGAATGCAAACGCAGTTGCAGAGTATGTCCTTACAAGTCTCCTGCTCTGGAGCATTCGTGAGAAAACGTCCTTGGCTACCTGCACGATCGGCATTGTTGGATTTGGCAACATCGGCCGTCGAGTTGCAGAGTATTGTTTAACTCTTGGCATGGATGTTCTTGTTAACGACCCGCCGCTCGCAGACCAAGGTTTCCTGTTTCCGCTATACATCACCGTCGTACCATTGACTGAGCTCCTTGTCCGGAGTACAATGATCACTGTCCATGTGCCGTTAGTTCGTAGTGGGTTATATCCTACTGTTAGCCTACTGGATCAAACACAACTTCGGTGTTCTCCAGCACGATTGATTATCCAAACCTCACGTGGTGGCATCATCACAGAGCGAGCACTGCTCGAGCGAGCACGGTATGGAGTTTCCGTCGCTGTGGACGTTTGGGAGCGAGAGCCTGATGTATCTCCGACCCTTGCACAACGCGCACTGCTTGCAACGCCACACATTGCAGGGCACTCGATCAACGCAAAGTTTGCTGCAGCATGTACCGTAGCACAGCAATACTACGCCTTTCGGAATAGATACTTTCGAGTAGATGCCCACCCTTTCCCAGAGAGAATCACACTTGACAGTGTTGATTCGCCAGAAGCTGCACTTGAGCTTCTTCTCCACGCACGTCAATTCGACCGTGATCACCACTGGCTCCGCCGCATTGCGCGGATGCCAAAAGCCGTGCGAATACCCGCAATCGAGCAATTTCGTGCTACGTACCCAGAACGTACTGAAGTGTTTCGAACAACCTACGATTAGTCATGACTCAACTTGAACTCGAAACGTGTGCACTCGATGGCATTTGTGTATTTCGTTACCACGTATATCGCGACGTGCGCGGCTATTTTTTCGAGCACTTCAATGCCGCTGCGTTCGCTGCTGCCGGGCTACCAACCACATTTGCTCAGGACAATATTTCGATGTCCTACCGTGGTGTTCTCCGCGGTCTCCACTTTCAGTGGGATCCACCGTTGGGTAAACTTTTGAGCGTGCTCTATGGACGGATTCAGCTTGTGGAGCTCGACATTCGGCATGACTCACCACACTGCGGGAAATTTTGGACAATGGAGCTGAGTAGTGATGAACCACGGCTTGTTTGGATACCTCCTGGCTACGCTAATGGATTCCTCGCATTGAGCGAACGCGTACTCGTTCACTACAAATGCACTGCACGATACAACCCATCTGCAGAAGGGGGCATCCGATGGAATGATCCAGCGCTTGGCATCCCCTGGAAGCTTGAAGCAATGTCCAATCCGATAACAAGCGAACGAGATGCACGTGGTATGACGCTTCATGAGTGGCTTGCACACCCTGCTGCACAAACGTTCTCATATCACCATAACCTGTAAGTATGCCCTCGCGTTCATCTGCTTCACCGACTCCCCGATTACCACGGAATCGCAAGCAGATCCTGTGGAGCTTGCTTGTGTTGCTTGCAGCATATGCTATCCTGTGGTTTCGTGAGCATTCCGCTGCATCGCTTGAGCGTCCACTTCCTCATGCACTTCCCGACACCAATCAATACCTTGCTGAACGCTTCAACGGCCAACCAAGTCTCCACGTCCTCCTCGGTGTGCCACGCGATGAATCCAGCCAAGATGACATACTTATCGAGCGAGCACAGTACGTACTCTCATACAATCCCCGAACTAAGTGTGCGAACTGGGTAGCATGGAATCAGAGTGCATGGTGGTATGGCACAGTTCCCCGTCACCGTGGTCCGTTTTTGCCTGACCCACTCTTGCCACCTCAGTACGCACCAGTGCTACATCGAGACTACACAAACTCTGGCTTCGATCGTGGACACCTTGTCCGTTCAGAGGAACGATCACGGACAAAGGAAGATAACCTGACGACGTTTTACACAACGAATATCATACCCCAGACCCACGCACTCAACACGGGTCCATGGCTTGACCTCGAAGAGGTCATCGAGCGTCTCTGTAAAGAAGCTCGGAAAGAACTGTTCATTTTCGCAGGGCCGATTTACCACGACACATCACGCACCATTATCGGACAAGGCGTACGGGTACCAGCTGAGTGTTTCAAAATTGTCGTGATTCTCCCGAAGGGACGTGGTCTCGATGCAGTGACAACATCCACGCCAATTCTCGCAGTGCGGATGGCGAATAGACCAATTGTATCAGGATCGTGGGAACAGTTTCTGACAAGTATTCGTGACATTGAACGCGCGACAGGTTACCGCTTCTTGACTTCTGTGCCCGATTCTATCGCACGCGTACTCAAAACCCGTCGGACGGTCCCGGTCGTGTTTTAAACAACGACCGAGCGCCAGCAACTGTGCTAACGCTCGGTATCAATGTCGGGGTGGTGTGATTCGAACACACGACCCCCTGCTCCCAAAGCAGGTGCGCTAACCGGGCTGCGCTACACCCCGAGGCGGCGCAAAAATAACGACTGCTGAAACAAACGCCTTACCATTTGCATTGTTGTGATTGCTTCTCGATCGGATGGATGAGGAATTATGGCATTTGTCGCATATAACAACACGTACGCTCTCACACTCCGTCGAACCATTCGACAACCGATTGAACGCATTTGGCGTGCGATTGTTACACCTGCTGAACGAGCGTTTTGGCTCGACCCACCGTTGCAATTTGATTTCCGCGAGGGTGGGTTCATCCGAACAGCCGATGGTCTCGCGATCGCGGAGTTCATAGAATTTGAGCCAGCAAAGCGCTGGATGCTCCGTTGGATAAGTCCGCTTAATCGTGGTGAAAGCAAAGTGGTCATCGAGATCATCAAAGTCAATCGGATTACGACTCGTTTGAGCGTCCGGCACTGGAATATCCAAACCGAATCCGACTACCACGAGCTCTATGCTGGTTGGCTTTGGTTTCTCGATAGCCTCGAACGATACTTCGCGACGAATAAGTACCTGGAGTACGAGTATCCAGACGTCTACGGCAACCGGTGACTACTCAGCGCGCCGTCCGAGCTCTTGATCGAGGAGAAAGAGACTCGACCCTGTCTGACCTACCATCGCGATTTTGTCGAGAATTGTTCGGACCGTTTCTTCTTCTTCGACTTGCTCACTAATGAACCACTGCAGGAGGGGCAGAAGTGGATAGTCATGCTCACGTTGTGCGAGTTGATACATCCCGTGAATTCGTCCCGTGATGTAGTGTTCATGCTCAAGGATGCTGCGAAAGAGCTGCTCAACATTCTCCCATTCGACCCGTTTGATGCGGATATCTTCTAAAGCGACGGACTGTCCGCGTGCATGCGCGTGTTCGATGAATTTCATCGCATGGGATCTCTCTTCGTTGTGCTGTACGATTAGCCAGTGTGCAATGCCAGGAAGTCCCCGGTCCTTACACTGCAACGCAAGTGCAAAGTAGAGGTACGCAGACTCCAGCTCAGCTTGAATCTGTTCTTGGACTGATGCGAGAACTGCAGCATTCATAACGTTCTCCGTTCATGGGTGGAACAATCAGGTGAGCGCCATGACATCATCGTTGGTTAGGTTAGAATGTCTCGTCGCTCAATTACTAGCGCAGTGACGATAAAAAAGACGATGCAGTGCACCAAGAGTATAACAGCAGAGCGCAGGATTTCCCCAACAGGTAACGGTTCATCAAAGAGCATTCGCCACGCTGCAGCATGGGTGGTAAAAAACCAATCGGAAAGGCGTGCAATGAGGGGTACATCGAGCAGTGTAATTGCTGTCATAACGATTACGACTGCCATAGCACCAATCACAGGACCAAGAGCATTCTCCGTAAACGACCCCAATAGTAGCGCCAGCAATGCTACAGTCATCAACCCCAGCCAGTTGAAACAGTATGCACATCCAAATCTCCACAGTACATCGCCTGCAGAGAGTACGACAACACCAGAGCTTTTGAGGACAACTAAATCCCCAACGCCGAAGAGAACGATTCCACCGCCGAGGGCAACCATTGCGAGGAAGACGACAATACTTGCGACGTAGAATGCCAGCGCCAACACTTTTGCCAGTAAGAATTTCCGCCTCCCAATCGGTTGAAGGAAAAGAATGCGCAATGTTCCCGCTGCTGCTTCACCTGCAAGTAAGTCCCCTGCAACGAGTGTCACTAGAAACGGCAAGTGCACCAAGAGAAGACCCTGCACGATGAATGCAACTAAGTAGCCGTGCACGTAGCGGCCTTCGATTTGGAGAACGTGCTCAATTCCCTGGAGCGCAATTGAGGTCAATGAATCACCTTGCAAGTAAATTACCAGGTGTACCACTCCAACGAGCACTCCGATTGCCACTAACGCTATCCATGAACGTGGCTTGCGGTAGATGCGCCATTGCTCGAGACGAACCAGTTGAAGCATCATGTTGTCGTAGCAAAGTAGAATTGTTCAAGGGAGCGTTCTGGTATGATCGCACGAAGATGAATCCCTGCACCCACAAGGTAGGCAATTGCACTCTGGACAGATAGGGCATCGATGCGAATTGCATGCGGACGAATTTTCTCAACGCTCCATCTCGGCGCAAGAATAGCAAGCACGTCATCGGCTCGTTCGACTGTCTCAATCGTTACGCGCGTCGTTGTGCGCTCGAGTAATTCCTCGAGTGCACCATCGGCAATTAAGCGACCTTCTTGTAACACAACAAGACGGGTTGCAACCAACTCTACCTCAGATAACAGGTGTGATGAAATAATAACGGTTCTACCTTCACGATGGAGCGATGCGATGAGCGCTCGTACATCGGCAATGCCGTGCGGATCAAGACCGTTGACTGGCTCATCGAGTATGATGAGCTCTGGTTCACCCGCAAGCGCCATCGCTAGTCCAAGACGTTGCTTCATGCCGTACGAGTAGGTCCGTACCACACGATTCATGGCATGCGCGATTCCAACACGCGCAAGGAGTGCCTCAATGTGCTTACGCGTTGGCGTTACACGTCGAAGTCGAAGGACAATCTCCAAATTTTCCGCCCCTGTCAGGTATGGGTATGCATCTGCACGCTCGATGAGTGCTCCGATACGGCGTCGTAGTGAAGGGTTTGGCGATTGCCCAAAGAGCAGCATCGTGCCACGCGTTGGTCGAACTAAACCAGTGACGATGCGAAGCAAGGTGCTCTTTCCTGCACCGTTAGAGCCGAGCAATCCAATGACTTCGCCACGCCGGATTGTTACCGTTACATCATCGAGTGCACAGCGCCTGGAGTACTGCTTGCAAACATGAACGAGCTCAATGACTTCATCCATCGGAAATGCGCAAAGAGTAACAGTTCTCTAAACAGAGGTCATTGAATGCACGTTCCATCATTGTATCAGCTCCTCGAGTTGATCGTGTTTCCAGCGCTCGCCAAGTTGACGTACCGCACCGCGGATGAGTTCGCGATAGTGCGATTGTTTCGCGTAGTAACTGAGCGCATCACGAGCAACAGATGAGAGGTGTTGGTTGAAATGAAACCGGGCATCAATAAGGTACCGCACAAGTCTTGTATCGCACCAATTGAGCGTGCGGAGTGCAACTATTGCGTTCTGGCGAGTGGTAAACTCAAAGCTCGGCGATGCAAAGTCAACTAATCGTTCCCGTGCAAGTGTATCACCATGTTCAGCGCGGATTCGATTGCATGTTATACGGATGCGATGTCCGGCACATTCATCGGAAAATGATGAGCGCTCAACTTGACGGACGTACTCAATCCCGCTATCCGGATATGTCGAGGCTAATCGCTCAAGTGCGAGCTGAACGATCTGGTAGGATGAATCCCGCAGCAATGACAGACACTGAGCTTTTAGCCACTCAGGAATCGTTCGAAGCGTTGAAATCACGGTACGCCGAACCTCTGCGTCGCTATCAGCGAGTGCGGCTATAAGTGTTCGTCGCACATCGTCAAGCTGATGCATCGAACGTGAGCTGGCAAATGTCCTTGCAATAAGTGCTCGAATTGCAACGAAACGCTCTGCAGCAAAGCGCTCGGCTAAATGTGCTGCTTTTACTGAATCGCTCACTGTACTATCACGGATGAACGCGTCGAGTGCATCGTAGCGGTCAATCATCAACGGTGCACGACAACTTTGTTCGATGAGCTCTCGCGTTGATTTGTGGAACTCCACTCGCTTGAGAATCACTGATCCTGGATCAAAGAGCGCAAAGGCAACTTGTCGTCCCCGTGGATTCGGCACGCGAACACGTACGACACGATCGCTCACCATTGCACGAACACGTTCTACCGAGCCATCCTCATAGTACACTTCGAACGTAATCGGCATTCGGAACAGGCCAACGAGTGCATCGCATACGTGCGTTTGTTCGACGGTAAATTCAATCCACTGCTCCCCAGTCCGAGTGTCCGTTACGGGTGCATACGTAACACTGTAGGAAGGTTCACCACCACGGTAGAGCCACTCATCGAAAAACCACCCAAGGTTTATCCCGAGCGCATCGGCGAACGCCTTTTCGAAGTCGCGCGTCTCAACAGTGCTATATGCATGACGCTGCAAGTACAGCCGCACTGCTCGATGGAAGTGTTCTTCGCCGACAACATCCATGAGCATGTCAAGAACTGCCGAACCTTTCGAGTAGATGCGTGCAGTGCCTGCGTTGTGGTGGAGGATTGGATAGCTATCCTTCGATGCTGCACCGAGCGCTGCGTTCTGTTCGCCTCGCCGCATCCACTGATGGTAGTCCTCACCGAAGAATCGGCGGTAGAACAGCTTCGGGTAAAATGTGGCAAAACTTTCATGAAGCCAGATACTTCGCTCGTCTCGTTGAGTGATGTAGTCCCCAAACCACTGATGGGTAAGCTCATGCATGTTGACCCCGATGTAAGGGCGATCGAGCTGTAAGCGTCTATCACCATGGAAAAAGTCACCAAATACAGTCGCTGTCGTATTCTCCATCGCACCGTAAATGTAATCCTGAACCGGAACCTGTGCATACGATTCCCACGGATACGGGATCCCGAGTAGCTCTTCGAGAAATTCTATCATCTCCACCGAGTATCGGTATGTTGGTTCAGCCCACTCTGGGTGATCGGCATAGTACAACAGTCGTAGTGGAAGCCCGCGTTTGGTTCGCCGCTTGAGCACACCATACTTGCCAACTGCAAGCATGATGAGATACGTCGCATGCGGCTTTGTCATCGTATAGTGCCAACGAACTGTACCGTCTGAATTGACGCGCTTGGAACGTAGCGTACCGTTCGATAGCACTGTAAAGGAGGAATCAACTGTGACGATGGTCTCAGAAATCACTTTGTCGTTTGGATAGTCGTAGATCGGTACCCAGTATCGAGTATCGAACGCTTGACCTTGTGTCCAAATCTGTTTCCGTTTTCTCCCCGTAGAGTCATCCCATCCTGGAAAGTAGAGTCCTCGCACTGGAGTGCATTCGTAATCAAGTGTAATGGAATCTCGCTGTGGATGGTGCCAACGACCATAGATGATAACCGTCGAATCAGTAACTCTGAACGAAAGTTGCTGTGCGCCGGATGTTACTCGATGGATTGTCATCTGGATACCATCGAGAACGATCGAATCAACGCGGTTTCGCAGCGGCACAAATACGTGCGTAACTGTACCCAACACACGGCGATTTATTGGTTCAAAGCGAACGGCAATACGGACATGCTCAAAGTCCACTTGACGCTCACGCTCCGTTGAAGAAAGGTCGTAACACGTTACGATGCGTTCCTGCTGCGAAGGTTGGGCTACAAGGAGTACTGCAGTAACACAGAGACCAACAATTGTTTTCACTGTAACTTTGCGTAACAAAATGTGAAACATACTCAAGTGACACATCATGGCACTGAACGTTGGTGATCGTGCACCAAACTTTACGCTCTATGACCAAGACCGCAACAAGCGATCTTTGGTTGAATTCTTGGGAAAGCCAATTGTGCTGGCGTTCTTTCCCGGTGCGTTCACTGGAGTCTGCGACACAGAGATGTGCACCTTGCGGGATTCAATCCATCGCTTCAGCGAAGCGAACGCCCGCGTGATCGGCATCAGCGTTGACTCTCCGTTCGTGCTCAAAGAGTTCGCTACAAAGTACGCTCTGCCACTCGTCTTGCTTTCGGACTTCGACCGAGCTGTCACCAAACTGTACGGCCTTCTTTTCGAGAACCTTGGTGGCGTAGAAGGTTACCACACAAGCAACCGCGCAGTATTCATCCTCGATAGTAACGGCACGATTCGATACAGTTGGGTCGCCTCGCCGACTCCAGCTGTTGAACCTCCGTACGACGACGTCATTGCGCAAACGAAGGCGCTTGCATAAGTGACAATTGGTCAAAGACAGCTCAACAAATACAACCGTCCTTGCACGACCCCGAGCGCTTCATAGCGGCCGCGGCGACGATTGTATATTGGCTCAAGAACGTAGTCACACATTCGGCTGTAGGTGAAGTTCACCTTATCTGTGCGCCGTACGAAGAGATTCGTCGGTGTGCTATAGGAGAACGTCTTGGAACCTGGCCGCCGGGCAATGCCGAGCGTGGGGCTTAGGTCTTGACCAAGCGGCAAACGCTGTCCATCGAGCACTAAATAGCAGTCAACATCACACCCAAGTCCATAGAGTTCGCTGCCATCCGGTGTAAAGCGGATTTGTACGAGCGGAAAGCGCCCAAGTGCATAGTCTGTTCCACTGTGCACAATGAAGAATGTGCCTTGTCGAACAGCAAGTGCACCGTATTGCGCAAGGTAAGGATGTAGAACGACCGACCACACGCTGTCATACTGTTGACTGGGCACTGGACGCTCGTACTCGTCACTGAGGAGAAGGACTGACTGCCATCCAAGATTCTGTACATGTGCTACTCCAACTGTACCCATGGGGTTGACACTTATCGAGCGGATATACTCGAATGGGCCAGCAACCAGATCCGTGTCACGCATAATTTTCCACTGTCCGCCAGCACGCTGAGCGTAGAGAATCTGGCCACTCTGCCAAAAACCGCCGACGAGGAGCTCATCACCAGTTGCTACTTCCTTACCATCGAGCAGAAGACGCTGTTGCTGATGAATTTGCTCTACCCACGCAATCCTTGTCCCATCGGCAGAAAGCAGTATATCACCTTTGCGTCGCACAGCTGTGTACTGCTTCGTACGATGCCCAATGATTTCCACCGTTCCTTCCTTGCATCCGATTGCGAGCACTGAAGAATATGGTGCAAATACAAGCGCTGTCGGTGCTGCACACTGAATTGGAATCAACACGGTATCCACTAACAGATGCCAAGTGCCTGCCCGTTGTACCCACGCCGCCCAATGCTGACCATCCGATGAAATGATCGGTTGACTAACGCGGTCGTAGCTCGCACTGCGATGACCATTGATTACGAGTCGTTGTTGTCCTAAGGTGGAGGACGTAATCGCCCACCAGACGCCTGTCGTGTCAAGGTGCGCTTGGACGAGGGGCTCGCTACCGTCAAGTAAAAGCTCATCGGTACACTGTGCAACAGCGAGTGCGCGTACAATCCCAATCAGCACAAGAACACAAATCATCGTCGCACTATTCCGTGTTCTGTAATGACAGCATCGAGCGGTTGATCATGTTCCTCGTATGGAATGGTCTCGACGAACTGCATAGCAAAAGCTAATCCGAAGCGCACAAATGGTACATGTGCCAAAAATCTATCATAGTAGCCTTTGCCATAGCCAACGCGTCGGAGCGAGCGATCGAATGCTATGAGCGGAACTAACACCAATGGTTGATATTCTGCAAGTTTCGTCGTTTCAAGGATAGGTCCTTCAGCTGGAACCGGAATGCCATAGCGATCTGCGATTAATGTCATCGCAGAAGTATAGAACGCATGATGAAGTTCCGATGAGTTCAGTGGTACAACCGGAACGATGATGTGTTTGCCTTCCTTCCACGCACGTTCGATAATCGGGCGCGTATCGACTTCCCCTCGGATTGGCAGGTAAACATGGAGCGCAGTCGCCATAAGGTATTCTGGCTGAACCCAAAGATGCTCTGCAATTGCAAGGGAGTACGCCTTGCGCTGATCGTGTGTGAGCTGCTCGCGTTCTGCGATCAAGCGCCGACGGATCTCATCCTTGGTCATCGCTCGTTCACCAATTGAACAACTGCAGGGAGAACTGCCGCTGCAACAATCATCGCAGCTCCAATCGTTTCGACTAAGGTCAACCGTTCACCGTGGGCAACAATGCCGAGCGCGGTCGCAAAAACTGGCTCGAGGGCAAAAATGAGTGCCACACGCGTAGCAGAAACACCTGGCTGCACTCGTGTTTGGACATAGGTTGCTACCACAGACGCTAATAGACTCGTGTAGAGCACTGCCACGACGACATCCACATTCCAAACAACTCTGACGATTCCTCCAACCTTATTCGTACCTGCAGGGAATACAGTTGTAGCGATATACCACAGCACACCGAGGATTGTCGTAACAGCACACTGCAGGATGACGAGGGCACCAGTGCCAAGCCTACCGAGTCGTTCAATTCCAGAATAACTCAAGTACCCCATGTAGTACGACCAGACAAGAGCACCCGCAAGTGTCGCCAGGTCACCACGATTGAAGCTGTCTGCGTCTGGATTCGATAACAGTGCAATACCGGTGATGCCCAAGACGACGCCCCACCATTCACGCACCGTCGGATGTCGACGCCATACAAACCGTTGCATGAGCGGGACAAATACGACGAACGTTCCGGTGTAAAATGCACTCCGTGCAATTGTCGTATGTAGCAGTCCCCACGTCTGGAGATAGAACCCAGTGCCATAGGCTAACCCAAGCACGAGGGCATGTCGGAGCAACACTCGATCCGTCCAGACTCTGGAAGCCGCAGTTCCCCAAACAACAAATGCCGCTACGGTAGCAAGGGCAAAACGCAACGTCACAAGTGTGAACGGATCGCACCATTCGAGTGCACGCTTGATGAACAGGAACGTTCCAGCCCACAAAAGCGTCACGCCGACAAGCAATAGCTCGGCACGCCGCGTATTATCCACCACGCTGCAGCTCCTCGAGGAATCGAGCAACTGCCTCAACACCCCAACTGAAATTCGAAAGGTGAAAATGCTCGTTTGGTGAATGTGCACCATCGCTGTGGAGTCCAAAACCCATGAGCACGATAGGGACGCCGAGCATACGTTGGAACATGCTCACAACTGGAATTGATCCCCCCTCACGTTGGAATACCGGCTTACGTCCAAATGTCAGTTCCAATGCTCGTGCTGCAGCTTGCATCGGCGAGGAATCCCAGTCAACCAACACTGGATCGGCACCATGGAGCTGCCTGACCGATACGCGTACCCCTGCAGGTGCGATTCGTTTGAGATGTTCAGCTGCAAGTGCAGCGATACGCTCTGCACGCTGATTGGGAACAAGTCGCATTGAGATCTTCGCATGTGCAGTTGAGGGGAGAACTGTTTTAGCACCGTCACCTGTGAAACCGCTCCACATGCCATTGACATCCAACGTCGGTCGAACACTGAGTCGCTCGAGGACAGTGTATCCATCTTCTCCACCGAGAGAAGGGACGTCGAGTTCTTGCCGGAATGCTTCTTCGTCGAACGGCAACGATGCTAACAGTTCTCGTTCTTGAGTGTCGGGTGGGATTACATCCTCATAGAAGCCAGGTACTGTAACTTTCCCACGCTCATCGTGTAAACCAGCTATCATTTTGGCTAACGCATGCGCTGGATTGACGACCGCTCCACCATACGAACCGCTGTGAAGATCTCGACGCGGTCCTTGGACTGTAAGCTCAAGGTACACAAGTCCACGCAAGCCATAGACGAGCGATGGCACGCCAGGGGCAAACATCGCTGTATCACAGATGAGCACGGTATCACACTTGAGGCGATCCGCATAGCGATAAAGGTAGGCTTCGAGATGAGGTGACCCGATTTCCTCCTCTCCTTCGATGAGTAACGTTACATTACACGGCAGATGTCCTTCAGAATGTAGCCACGACTCGATCGCTTTGATGACCAAAAAAACTTGTCCTTTGTCATCGGTAGCACCTCGAGCATAAAGAGCTCCATCACGCTCGGTTGGTTCGAACGGCGGTGTGATCCATTCATTGATCGGATCGACTGGTTGAACATCATAGTGACCATAGAAAAGAACTGTCGGCGCCGTTGGCTTCTGGGAAGTGAACTCTGCAAAAACGATAGGATGCCCCTCCGTGGGTGTGACCTCAACAGTATTTGCACCAATCGTACGAAGGTGCTCAGCAAGCCAGTGAGCAGTGCGGGTTATATCCTCTCGGTGTGCTGGAAGCGTGCTAATGCTCGGAAGCCGGAGAAATTCAACAAGCTCACGCACAAAACGCAAATGATTCGCCTTTGCATAGTCGTAGGCAGTCATGGAGATTTGGAGAAGATGATTGGACGAAGGATAGGGTTCTTCAGAGCACAATAGCTCTCGGAATGCAAATTACATCTGCCTTCGGCTTGGTGAGGGCTCGCTTACTGTGTGGGGGTACCGAGTGGCACAATGCCACTTGTTCCAATAATTAATGTTGACGGTGTTCCTAACTGAGCCATGAATGATCGCACACCATCAGCCTTAAGGATATTCCCAGTCGACTCGTAAGCTTCAATGAGTGCGTGACAGATTAATTCCATGTATTGGTTACGCACACGTTCATCCGGAAGTTGTAGCCAGGCTCGCTGCTGATATGGCCGTTCGAGCATTGAAATTGCACGTGCAGGTTGTCCTGCATCAAGCGCTCGAGCTGCCGATACCACCATTCGGTGCAAGCGCTCTTGATATGTTTGAACTCGAAACGTTGGTTTCGCTGGAAGTGCATTCCTCTGTTTCAATATTCGATCGAACCGTTGGCTGAGCAATTCCACCTTTTCAGGATCCTGGAAGTCGAATTCCTTAGTGCGGAACCGATGTGGACGCAACAGGATGCGAATATCACGATCGCTGCGAGGGAACCCTTTCGCACGAAGTGTTGTGATGAGCCCTTGGACAACATCGTAGCGGAGATTAGTCTCGGCAAGTGCAAGCGCACTACGAAGCGCAAGTGCATCGAGCAATCTGTCCGATCGCGGGAAATGCTTTAGAATCATCTGGCGGATAAATTGAGCCTGGTTGTAGCAACGCTGATGATCACCGATGTCGAAGGCTTTCCTTGTACGCAGTACATGGAGCATCGTCGTTGCTGTTCCCTTGAAGCCAAGTAGTTCGAAGATTCCTATTGCTTGAGAGAAGCCAATTTCGATGTAGTAATCAATGCGACCGACACCAGTCATCTGCGCCAGTTTTCGCAGGTAAGCTGCACGACCTTTCTGTGCGCGGTAATTAGCGATAATGTTGAGCGATGAAGAGGAAAATCCCGCGTCTGCGGGAGTTCCTCGCGGAACACTGATGATGTCAATTCGTCCCTGGTCAAGCCAGATGCGAAGGATGTGGTTTGCATCTGCGTGTGCTTGCTCGACACCGAGACGTGAATCAACACCGGTGATCGCAATCGTCACTGAGCGTCCCCATTCCGGTGCTGCAGAGCATTCGCCATCTACCGGTGACGAATTTCCAGCCGATGGCACAATAAACAACGCACCGACCCACAATACGCACAAGAAATGACGAACATATCTCATTCGTTCTGTTTTGCGCTATTCCACATTTCGTCCATCTCCTCCAGCGTGAGTGTCTTGAGCAGTTGTCCTTGCTGACGTGCCTTTTCCTCGATGTACTGGAACCGTTGCAGAAATTTTTCATTTGTTCGCTGAAGTGCGGTTTCAGCAATAATTCCCCAGTGCCTGGCAAGATTGACCAACGCAAAGAGAAAATCGCCAAATTCTTCCTCAAGTGCAGCGAGATCTCTTTCTTCGGCTGCTCGATAGAGTTCCGATAGCTCCTCGTGCACCTTTGCCCATACATCACCGACGGAACGCCAATCAAAGCCGACATTGGCTGCTTTGTCCTGCATCCGCTGTGCACGCAGCAATGCGGGTAGGCGTCTGGGAACTCCCTCGAGTATCGAACCACGCCCTTCCTGGAGCTTGATGCGTTCCCAGTTCTGCATTACTTGTGTAGGATTGCTCGCAATAACATCGCCGAACACGTGTGGATGCCGAGCTACAAGTTTTTGCGACACATACTTAATGACATCGCGGAGAGTAAAGGCATTGCGTTCCTCAGCAAGCACTGAGTGCATAACGACGTGCAACAAAAGATCGCCGAGCTCCTTTTTGAATTCAGTATCGTTACCCGTTTCAATTGCTTCAAGTGTTTCGTACGATTCCTCAATGAGCAAGTGAGCGATACTTTCATGGGTCTGCTGCCGATCCCACGGGCACTCCCGTCTTAACAATCGGACGATTGCAACGAAAGCATCGAACTGCTCGTTGAGCAAATTCGGGTCTTTCGGAGTAGGCACTGGATGTGGCATCGCAGAACTCATCCATTGGTGACGATGACTACTGTAGCGCTATGCACCATGATAGAAGCGAAGCTGCCACTACAGGTCACGCGCTGACAATACGCAATTGTACGGATTTCGCGTACGTAGATTGCAAACGTTCTGTTTCAACTATACAACGAATTGTTCGATGTCGTTTGACCTCCTCCGAACTCTTTGCGCTCTGCCTGCACCACCGGGACGAGAAGATGAATTCCGTCGTTTCCTCATTGAGCACCTCTCACCGTATGCCGATGATGTGAACACCGATGCGATGGGGAACGTATTCTTTAGACGCAACGGAACTGGGCAAAATCCACGAACGATCATGCTTGCAGCACATATGGATGAAATTGCATTTCTCGTCCGCCACATCACGAAGGAAGGATTCCTCTACGTTCAGCCTCTCGGCGGGTTCGACCCTCGCGTACTCCATGCACAGCGCGTCTTGATCCACGGACGCGAACGAATCCTTGGCGTCTTCGGCACGAAGCCTACACATTTTACCACTCCAGAGGAGCGGATGAAAGTTCCCTCGCTCGAGGATATGTTCATTGACACGGGGCGCGGTGCTGAGGAAGTAACCTCACTCATCCGAATTGGGGACCCCATTACACTCGAGCGTGAGTTGACGGAGTTGGGATCATGTTACACCGGGAAAACACTCGACGATCGCATTGGCATCTACGTGATGATTGAGGCATTCAAACGTTTTACCTTTAGCCGAGACACAATTGTCGCGGTTGCAACTGTTCAAGAGGAAGTCGGCGTACGAGGAGCAAGTGTTGCAGCATTTGGCTTGGAACCTGATATTGGGATTGCACTCGACATAACGATTGCTGCTGACATTCCTGGTATCGAGGAACGCAACTGGTGTGTCCGTCTTGGCGAGGGAGTTGCCATAAAAATCATGGATAGCTACTCGATCTCCGATCCCCAGTTGGTTGAATTTCTCCGAACTCTTGCAAGCGAGCACAGTATCCGTTACCAGATGGAAATTCTCCCTCGCGGTGGTACCGACGCTGCTGGGATGCAGCGCGCGCGAAGTGGAATCCCGGTCTGTACAATCTCCATTCCATGTCGCTACGCACACTCCGTTGTGGAGACTGTTCACCGTAACGACGTTGAGCGGAGTATCGAACTGACACGTATCTTCTGCGAGCAATCGTATCGTTTTACGATGTAGTCCACACTGGCATCCGTCGCTGCATATAATCTTGCCATGCACGCGCTGCGATAGCGGCAAGAAGCTCGGGGTCATTGAACATGGGACCAGGGGGATTCCACCACTCGCTCACGAATCGCGTAGAGTAGTTTCCGTTTCGGAATGGCTCCGACTGTAGGACTGCTTGGCAGAATGGAATGGTTGTCTTGACACCGACGAGTACGTATCGATCGAGGGCAGCAAGTGCCCGCTCGATGCATTCGATGCGTGATTGTGCGTGAATAATGAGTTTTGCAATCATTGGGTCGTAGTACACGGAAACAGTCGAGCCTTCTTCGATGCCACAGTCATTGCGGATGCCTTCCCCTTGAGGCAGCACAAGGCGTTTGATGGTGCCAGTATCTGGAAGAAAGTCGTTGAAGACATCTTCGGCACAAATGCGGCATTCAATTGCGTGCCCGCCGGGGACGATGACTACATCTTGGTCGATTGTAAGCTGCTCGCCAGCAGCGATGCGAAGTTGTTGCTCAACAAAATCAACACTTGCGACCATTTCCGTGACTGGGTGCTCTACCTGGAGTCGTGTGTTGACCTCCATAAAGTAGAACGAGCCATCAGAGTCTAGAAGGAATTCAACCGTCCCTGCGTTCGTATAGCCTGCTGCACGAACAAGCTTTACTGCTGCTTCCCCGATTTGTCGTCGCAAGTGCCTATCCACTACTGGCGATGGCGATTCCTCAATAACTTTTTGATGGCGACGCTGGATGGAACATTCGCGTTCAGGAAAGTAGATTACAGTCCCGTGGATATCAGCAAGAACTTGAATTTCGATATGCCGCGGATTAGCGATGTAGCGCTCCAAGAACACACGCCCATCACCGAATGCACTGAGAGCTTCACGCTGAGCTGATTCGAAAAGCTCTGGAAGCGATTGGGCATCTTCTACATGGCGCATACCCTTGCCGCCACCACCAGCAGCAGCTTTGATGAGCAGCGGGAATCCTATGCGCGAAGCAATATGTTCTGCTTCATCGAGTGTTTCGACGGCTCCCTCCGAACCCGGGGCGATTGGTACGCCCTGCCGATTAGCCAATTGACGAGCAGCAGTTTTATCTCCAAGGAGGCGAATTGCATCAGGCGATGGACCGACGAATACAATACCCGCATCAGCAACTGCTCGTGCAAATTGCTCGTTTTCGGAAAGGAAGCCATAACCAGGATGGATTGCATCAACACCAGCGCGTCGAGCGACGTCAAGGATTTTCTCGATGACCAAGTAGCTTTCGCGTGGTGTAGTTCCACCGATTGAATAGGCTTCATCGCATGCACGAACATGTGGTGAATAAATGTCAGCATTCGAATAGATTGCGACTGTCCGTATGCCAAGTCTCCGACACGTCCGCGCAATGCGAATGGCAATTTCGCCTCGATTAGCAATCAAGAGTTTGTGAAACATCGAAGATTGCGTCGTAGTTTGGCTGCGCGAAAATAGACTCCCCGACATCCGCTTCATGAAGGTTGCAGCATGGATTGCACTGCGCTACGTACGCAACCAACGCATGATCCAGTCGAGCGGTATCATTGCTCTGCTCGGGCTCTTTGGGATTATGATTGGTGTTGCGGCTGTGATTTGCGTTTCTTCAATTTTTCTTGGCTTCCGGCAGCTGTTCGAAGAACTCATGTTGCGCGTGGACCCGCACGTGCGCGTTCTTAGCCGCGACGGCAAGTATCTTCCGGCAGCTGACTCTCTTGCCAATGCAATTCTGCAGACCTTCCCTGATGCAACCATCGTTCCGATCATTGATGGGCGAGCAGTCGCTCAATGTCACCGTGCATACCATGTGGTCCACATCCGTGCCACTGATGGAGCAGCGCTCGAGCGTCTGCGTGGTGTCATCCTGGTTGGTACAATACCGCGTACCGATCGCGAGGCACTCATTGGCGCTGGCGTTGCCGAACGGCTCAGTGCACTGCCTGGGGACACGGTAACACTTCTTTCACCAGAAGCATTGCACGAGGCAGCACTTGGTCTTGGTCTCCTCACCACTGTGAATGTCCGCGTTGCTGGAATCATCCTCACAAATGATCGCACCTACGATAATACTCTTGTTGCAGTGACACGCCCGCTCGCATCACAGCTCTTTCACTGTTCCCCAGAAGCAACTACTGCTCTCGATATTTTCGGCACGAATCGGCACAGAGGCGATGAGATCGCTTCTCATGTTCGAAGGACAATCCCTCCGCTCTATCGCGCGTTAACGTGGAAAGACTTGCACCGCGAAATGTATTCGGTGATGGAATGGGAACGTGGAGCGTCATTTCTACTTTTGTCGCTCATCGTGCTGCTCGCTGTGTTCAACATTGCCGCGATGCTGACAATGACCGTCAGCTCAAAGCAGCGTGACATAGCAATCCTGCGAACGCTTGGAGCAGACCCAACGGTCATCGTACGAATCATCCAGTACCATGGACTGTTGGTTGGAACTACCGGTACTGTTCTCGGTGCGATGCTGGGCATAGGGCTCTGCATTGGTCAACAGCAGTATCACTGGATAATGCTCGATCCTGATCACTTCGTCATGCAAGAACTTCCCATCGCTCTCGATTGGATTGCAACGGTAGTTGTGATTGCTATTAGTATTGGTGCATCGTTCCTTGCTGCACAACCGTCGGCTCGGCGTGCGATGCATCTTCCCATCGCGGAATCACTACGTTTTGAATGATGGAACGCAGCCGGAGTGGTCGTCGTGGTGAAAGCATCGCGGAGGACTACCTCCTTGATCAAGGATACCGCATCGTAAAGCGAAACTTCCGGCTGGGTCGCAATGGCGAAATTGACCTTATCGCTTTTGATGGAGCAGCATTAGTCTTCATAGAAGTGAAATATCGCCGCTCGAACACGTATGGATCACCGGAAGATGCTGTTACTGCTGGTAAACGGCGGCAACTTCGTCGCATTGCAGAAGGCTTTCTTGCGATCAACCCTCAGCAAGCAAGCGAATATCGTTTCGATGTCATTGCAATCGAGGAGACCCGCGACGGTATCGCTATTCGACACTGGAAGAATGCATTCTGGTAGAGGGATGCTACCGATAGAGCGTAATGATGGCTTCTGTTCCCGGCTTGCAGCGAACAAACTCGACTTGATCGACCAATGCACTCATAAGAAAGACACCACGGCCACCTTCTCGGAAGATGTTCTCACGCGTTCGTGGATCGGGTAGCGTAGTTGGCTCAAATCCATTGCCGTAGTCACGGACACGAACTCTAATGGCGTCGTCATTTACCTCAACCCAAATCTCAACATTCTTGGTGGGATCGGATTGATTCCCGTGCTCGACTGCATTCGCAACAGCTTCCATCGTCGCAACAATGAGATTGAACCGTCGTTGTGGATCGAGCTGGTCAATCTCAGGAACTCGACGGAGTAGTGTTTCTACCTGGGCAACGAGGCTGCGATCACTCGGATAACGGAAGTGAAACGTGCTCATCAATGAATGGTGTGGGGGATCGGTCGTACATTGACGAGCTGCACACGATATGGCGTGTATATTTGCACCAAGTGTTGCAAAAGGTTCGTTGTAGAGTGCAAACTAAGCACGGTGATATTCCGAAGCTCTACTACTCGATACGCGAAGTTAGTGAGCTCTTTGATGAAGAGCAGCACATCCTTCGTCACTGGGAACGAGAAATTCAGGCGTTACATCCACACAAGAACCGTGCCGGTAATCGTGTGTACACAGAACGCGATCTCCGCGTCCTCCGTGTGTTGAAAGTTCTCCTCCGTGAACAGAAGAAAACGATCGCCGAAGTGCGAATTCTCCTGGCCGACGGCATACCCTCAGATCTAGAACATATCGCAAACGATACAAGCATTGAACAGCGGTATGCCGAAAAACGTCGCGCCGCAGAACTACAGGCAACACTCACCAGAGAAGGCGATACTATCTTACTCACCCGGCACGAAGCAGAAATGATCCTGTCCACCCTTCGGCGTCTGGAAAAAATCCTCTCTGATGCCCAACCATGAAAATCGGCACAGCGCAAACTCTCGCTCCACTCTTATTCATTGCTGTCTTTGTCCATGCACAGCAGCCATCAGTCCGTTCCAAACAGCTACCAGTTCGCATTATCAACGCAGCTCATACCGGCGATGTCCTTGGAATCTTCATAAGCAAGGATGATTCGCTCGTAGCAAGCTGTGGGCAAGATGGTATCGTCAAGGTTTGGCTACTACAGAACGAAAACAATCTGTGCTCTGCTACTGGCCACATCAGTGCAGTCAACAATCTTTCGATCTCCGGAGACGATCGGTACATAGCGAGCGCATGCAGCGATCGTACCATCCGCATTTGGTCAATACGGGGGTGTACTCAATCCGCTCAACTCAGTGGACATCAGGGCGACGTCCTCTGTATCTACTTTAGCCAGAGTGACAGTGGCCACTTCATCGTTAGCGGCAGTTCTGATCGTACCGTGAAGCTCTGGGATTGGCAAACCGGCGCTGAGCTGAAGACGTTTCGTGGACACACAGGTGCCGTCACCGGAGTTGCCTTCAGCTACAACGATAGCTTGATCGCATCATGCGGCGACGATATGCAGGTACTGGTCTGGTCTCCTACCAGCACAACACCGACGATCACTCTCATGGGCCCACCCCACACAGCACCGTGCACTGCCGTACTCTTTTCGTTCGACAGCCAACGGCTTGCAAGCGCTGATCGTGAAGGCTTCATCAAAGTGTGGAGCATCCCGAGCGGTCAGCTCGTCCGCACACTCGATGCACATAATGGTTATGTCACCGATCTCACATTTACAGGGAACAACACAACGCTCGTTAGTAGTGGCCACGACGGCTTCATCAACGTGTGGGATATCACAACAGGCACACTACTCGATAGCATCAACCTTGGTGTCCCTATCTGGAGCATCGACGTTACCAGCAACGGCAACACAATCGTTGCTGGCTGCAGTGATGGTTCCATCCGCATTTGGGATCGAACTGCCTCAACTCAGCAATCTCGACAGAAGAGATGACCACGCGACGGATACTCCCTTACTTTCTCATCACAGCATTCGTTAGTGCCGCACAGTTGGAGCCCATGGTACTGCTCCGTGGGGTTGTTCGGCATCGAGGCGCTCCCGTTCAAGCTGAGCTAGAATTCCGCGATGAGCGCGGGAAGACTATCCGCGCAAGAAGTGCTGCCGATGGCTCTTATCAAACGGTACTTGCGCCTGGAACATCCTATCGCGTGACTATCATCAACGACAATCTCGAACGGTTCTCTTACTCGATAGACATGCCTCCCTCGAGCAAATACACGGAGCGAACACACGATTTTGTGCTCGACGATCACGCTCCCCAATCTACCCCGACGCTCAACACTACTGTCAGGACAAAGCCAGTATCGAAGTCAAAAAAAAACAACCCGAAAACAGCGATGAAACATTTAGCTGTAATCCTTTCAGTTCTGAGCGGTACAGCAGCACTCTGCTCGGCACAAATAGCTGCAACTGTTCTACTACGAGGTGTTGTGCTTGACGGGCAGACCCGCAAGGGCATTACTGCACAAATCACCGTGTATAATCAAACTGGCGCTAAAGTAAACGAAACCCGTTCCAACGCCGCTGAACAGGGTGCATATCAATGCATCCTCAAGCCAGGTGGGCGATACACCATTGAACTCCCTGCAGATGGATACATGACCTCGCGCGATACTGTTACAATTCCTCCGGTGAGTCGCTTTGAAGAACGTTCGCGTGATTTCACCCTATTACCGAAACAGGCTGGTCAACGATTTGTCGTCAGCATTCCGTTGTTTGAACGGGATAAGGCGACGCTCCGCGTTGGTGTTGAAGAGGAGCTCACCCGGTTTGCTGATCTATTAAAGCTCAATCCAGATGTAACACTGGGCATTGAATGCTACCCAGACCATGAAGACACACGGGAGCGAATGGCAGAGCTTACCCATAAACGCGCTGAGGCAATTCGGTCATTTCTCAGTACTCGTGGTATTGCTTCTTCACGGCTTACAATCATTGAGACCGCCACGACCGACCCTTACAACCCACCCCCACGGAAGCCTCGGCCAAAGGGCAAATTTTACACGGGAGGAACGTACTTTGTCATCCAATAGATTGAGCCACTGTCTGGCTATTCATTCGATTTCTCGTTAGCACCAATGCCGAGTCGTCGAGAGTTTCTCCGGATTGTCATCCTTGGAAGTGGCGCTCTCTACCTTGCACCACCACTTGGTGGATGTAATCGCCAATCACGTTCACCCGATCGCACAGACTTAGTACATGCCAATGTAAGCCGACAGCAATACGAGAACCCACATCGTTACATCCGCGATCATCAACATAGTCGGATTGAAACGCAGCGTGCTGTCGAACATGCTGCCGACATTGTAATCGTCGGCTGCGGACCCGCTGGACTTACTGCTGCAGTGCTCTTGAACAACGCTGGCTGGAATGCCGTTTTGCTCGATAACGAACCACGAGTAGGTGGAGCTGCACGGACGGAAGCATACTACGACCAGCACTATCCTTTAGCATCAATTTATTTCGTCGAACAGACGGACATTATTGGTGAGCTTTGCACATTCGCTGGGATTAAACCGACGGCTGTTCCTCCCGATTCGCTCCTCATTGACGGTCAACTTGTGAGTGACATCTGGAGTGATACAACAATCGCTTCGTTACCATTTACTCGTAATGAGAAGGGAGAGATTCGGCACTTTCGAGACACCTTACTTCGGATGAAGGAGCACAATGCCGTGCCGAGCTACCCCTTGCCCGAGACTCTCCCATCACGGCTTGCACAGCTTGGCGCACAACGCGCCAGTGAGTTTGTCGCAGACTATCGCTCGGAATTCTTGAGAAAGCTGCTCGATCTCTACGCTCGTTCTTCGATGGGTGCTCCACTGGAGAATATCAACGCTTACTCACTGCTTAACTTCTACGCAAATGAAATTCAGGGTCCACGCTATACATTCCCCGGCGGGTTGGGAAGCCTTGTAGAGCCCATCGCACAGAAGCTCGGCGAACGCATCATGACTGGCATGACGTGTGTGAACATTGAAAACAGCCATAGTACTCCGACTGTTTGGGCAATTGATACTGCCGGGATGCTCCACCGATTCAACACGCGCGTTGTGATAGTAGCTGTCCAAAAGTTCATGCTCCCACGAATCATCCCTGAACTCCCGAGTCACCAGCGCGCAGCGATGCAATCGCTACAGTACTCTCCATTTTTGACAGTCCACCTTTGCGCTCAGAGCGAATTGCTACCACCTGCATTCGATTTATGGGTTCCGACAGCATCGCCACTCTACACCGACATCATCAACGCAAATACAACGGGGAAAGGAAGCACTACTCATTTTGTCGCAAGCATCTACGCACCCCGCTCGTACCAGGATCGCACCATGATGCAAAGTGACGAGGTGCTCGCAGCGTTCGCTCGCCGCATTGCTGACCATGCAACATCAACTGTTCCGACGATGTATGCAGAGGCGATTGAGGAAGTGCACGTTTTTGGCTGGGGACATGCTCTCGTTGTACCCACACCTGGTTCACACACTGGCATCGCACAGACTGCGCGCCATCCCTTGGGGAACATACTCTTTGCAAATACAGACAATGACGCAGCCCCTGCATTCGAGAATGCTGTAGCACACGGTGCCCGTGCTGCCGAGCATGCTATTGCTCTGCTGAAACATTAACAACGAGACGCGAGATTGCCCGACGCACTTCCTCCATGTACCACTGCGGCGTGCTCGTTGCTCCTGTAATTCCAACTTTTTCAACCCCATCGAACCAGGAAGGTTGAATTTCACTGACCTCTTCGATAAAGTACGTCCGTGGATTTTCCGACTGTGCGACCGCAAAGAGTACTTTCCCATTCGAGGATTCCTTCCCTGCAACGAAGATCACAACATCATTCTGACGTGCAAAGCGGCGGAGGTCCTCTTCCCGTCCTGATACTTGGCCGCAAATAGTGTCTTTGGCATGAAATTCTGTGGCGATCGTCCCCATTTCCTCGACGATGAGCTCATCAATGCGGCTTTTCAGTGCATCACGCAACCGTAGGAATGTTGGGCGATCCATCGTTGTCTGTGAAAAGAGCACTGTCTTTTTTCGTACATCCACTTGCTCGAGTGCATCCTCTACATGCTCGACGACGATGCACTCATCATTACAGACGCCACGCACACCGATAACTTCTGCATGATTGCGTTTGCCGAAGATCACGATTTGATAGCCGAGATCATAGAACTTGCGGACACGTTCTTGGAGCTTGGTCACAACTGGACATGTCGCATCAATAATCTCGATGTGATGCTGCCGTGCAAGCCGATACGTCTCGGGTGGTTCACCGTGAGCACGAATGAGAACCTTTGACCCTTGTGGAAGAGAGGCAATCTCATCACGAGAGCTGAGTGTTTTGAGACCCCGTGCCGCAAGGCGCTCGATCTCGCGGGGGTTGTGGATGATATGCCCGAGTACGTACACACTACCCGGTGGAGATTGCTCAAGAATTTCCTCAGCAATCTGCACAGTGCGGACGACTCCCCAGCAGAATCCTGCGCGAGGGTCAATAGTGATCGTCATGGTATTGTGGAAGCGGATTGTTGCACGGTACGGTTACGGATGTACTGCATAATCCGTTCGACTTGCTCTTCAATGGTGAGGTTGGTCGTGTCAATGACAATAGCATCATCAGCTCTGCGAAGCGGACTAAACTCACGTGCGGAATCGAATTGATCACGTTGGTCAAGTTGCTCCTTGACATCCTCGAGTGTCAACGTTGGCTCAGTACTACGAAGTTCCTCCAATCGACGCACTGCACGGGTGTCCAGATCAGCGGTCATGTACACTTTGACATCGGCATCAGGAAATACCGCGGTTCCAATGTCTCTGCCATCCATGACGACACCACCGCGTGACCCCATCTGTTGCTGGAGTCGCACCATTGCTTCTCGAACTGATGGAAATGAACTTACCACGCTGACGTGGGCTGTGACGTCGGGCATGCGAATCCGTTCTGTCACATCGCGCCCATCGAGATAGGTGCGCTGCCCCTGCGGTGAATGCCGCAGCTCAATCCGACTGCGGCGTACGAAAGCGGCAAGTGCATGGTCTTCGAGCGGAATACCTTCTTCCAGTGCCGCAAGAGTCAGTGCGCGGTACATTGCCCCAGTATCGATGTAGGTATAACCCAGCCTCTCAGCTAACAGTCGAGCAGTGGTCGTTTTTCCCGAACCTGCTGGTCCATCAATTGCAATGATTGGCAACCGCGCCATTGGGCATTTGTTCACTAAAGTGTGCAAACTTAGTACTGCTTGCCCAAGATGACGAACACATACTGTCGGTTGGTGCATGGCGAGCTGCTCAAATGTATATGGACCAGTGGCAACCGCAAAGACATGAAGATTGTGCTCGCGTGCACATGCGATATCGTTTGGCGTATCTCCAACGATGATTGCTGGTGTTTCGGGCAGAATCTTGTAACCTTCGCGAGCCCAGCGTAATGCGCGTGGTGGTAACTCTGTGCGCTCGAGCGCATTACCACCGAAAAACCCTGCTGCGAAGTAGCTATCGAGTCCTGCACGCTGCAACTTGAGCCATCCACATCGCTCCTCGTTCCCCGATAGTACTGCAAGTAGTAGACCAGAAAGCACTGCCGTGTTGAGGAAATCCTCAGCGCCAGGGCACCGTTCAATGGAATTCGGTGTGAGCATATCGTGTGCACGTTCTGCGAGTACATCGAAAAAAGATGGAGCCACTGCGCACGCTGCATCGCTGTCGCCGAGGAGCTCCGCGAGAATTTGGAGATCGGTTTTGCCTGCTGCCGATTATAGTCGTTGCCAAGGAATCGTTCCTCCGATGACTTCCTCCCAGGACTGTGCCCACAATTGCCGTGTCAGGCGCCGATCTACACGCAGTAGCGTTCCATCAATGTCAACAAGGACGAGCGCTTGGATCATCGGAGTATTCGTCGCCATGACCGCCAACCAGTCCACGCCATGGTTGCAAAGACAAGGTAGAGGAAAACGTAAAGCTCTAAGCCACGGTTCCAATAGACGCCAGCATACGCAATATCAATTCCAATCCAGAGCAACCAGTTTTCGACATACCGGTGCGCCTGCATCCACGTTGCAACTATACTCACTGTCGCAAGTGTTGCGTCCAACTCCGGTAACGCTGCGTTCGTCCACTTCCACAACACGAACGCCCAGATGATGCTCCCAGCGATCCAGACACAGATCACAAGAAACCATGTACGGTACGACCGCATGCGTGCAATAGGCCGCTCGTGTGACTGCCCTGGTGAACGTTTCCACCAATGCCAAAAGCCGTAACAACCCATCGCAAAGTACACACCTTGCAGTACCATATCCGCATAGAGACGAACAGTGTAGAACGAAATCGCCTGGAGTGTAACACTGATATTCCCTGCCACCCAACACAAAATGTTGCGCCTAATCATCAGCAAAACATACACGATACCCAGTATTGTTGCAGTGAGCTCTATCCAACTCATCGTTACTGGTTACCTCCTGAGCGGAGCAGCTCAAGCAGCATCAGTATCGCCCCTGCACATGAACGTGTTCGAACAGTCTGGCGATCACTTCCGAACTGGAAGCGCCGTGCATTTATACGATGACTATCTGCAACGGCAATCCACACAGTGCCGACTGGTTTTTCTGGTGTCCCTCCACCGGGTCCAGCTATGCCAGAAATTGCAACAGCAAGGTCACTGGCATATGCACTACGAACGGATGTTGCAAGCTCTTCGACTGTCTGCCTACTGACAGCACCGTATTGCGCAAGTGTTTCTGGGCGCACACCACCGAAGTGGATTTTGACATCATTGGAATAGCAGATTAGTCCACCAAGGAAGTACGCAGAACTACCTGGCACGGACGTGATCTCCATGCCAAGCATGCCACCAGTACACGATTCTGCTACAGCAAGTGTTTTACCCTGTGCTATACATTCGCGGTGTAAGACCTCTACAAGTCGCTCATTTCTCTCGGAGACGATAACATCGCTGAGTGCTATTCTCAGAGGCAATACCGCTTCATCTAACCGAGCGCGTACTTCAGCGGGCTTCCCCAGAGCACGAACGCGAACTCGGACACCAAACGCTGAAGGAAGCCAAGCCAATTCAATTGACTTGGGCATTTGCACACGCAACGGTTCGAGGCGATCAGCAAGATCTGATTCGGGGATTCCAGCAGTTACGAACGTATGCTCAGCGATAACATCGAATTCTCCGGTTGCAAGCTTCTGTTCGATCCATGGTAGCACTGATTCAAGCATGATCTGTTCCATCTCGCGTGGCACGCCTGGCAAAACGACGATCGCCGCACCGTCGCTCCGCTCAAACAACAGACCAGGCGCAGAACCGATACGATTGGGGAGAACCTTCGCTGAGGAAGGCACCATCGCTTGCATACGAATACGTTCGGTCATTGAACGGCCACGTTCAGCCAATCTATGTTCGATGGCTGCAAGTGTTGGACTGTCGAGAACTAACGTATCACCCAAAAGCTTGCAAAGAGCAGCGACTGTGCGATCGTCTTCGGTAGGTCCAAGTCCTCCTGTCGTGATGACGAGTTCAGAATGCGTTCGCAGATTGCGCAACGTTTCGACAATTGTTGGTATATCGTCAGCGATGGTGCGCTGTTCGACAACCAGTGCACCAAGTGCGGTACATTGTTGGGCAATCCATCGTGCGTTGGTATTAAGCGTATCACCGCTCAAGACCTCGTTTCCGATCGAAACTAGAGCAATGCGAAACAGCATTCAATTCACTCCAAGAAAAAGCTCGCTACGAATTTACTCGCAGCGAGCGATGGACAACATTACAATTCAGTTGCACACACGATGCAACGATAGAAGGCGAGCTTACGATGCCGTTGGGTTAGTATCTGTTGGCAGAGTCTCTGATGGAGTTGCCTCTGTGGTGTATGGTGCGTCCGGTTGGGACGAATTCGCATCACATCCAGCAGAACTTTGATCGGGTTGTTGTTCTTCTTGACGTGCTGAATCTGTAGCGTCACTCTCTGAAGCAACATTTTCACTACTGGGGATTGACGCCGTAACCGTAGGAATCACATCGTCAAGCGATGGTGGTGATGGTGGTAAACTGCTTAGGGCATCAATAGGTGCAAATGCGTACTCATCAGCTCCTGGGACGGGGTGTGCTTCATTGTATGCCCGGATCGCATCCTCACCTTGATCGCGTAACGCATCGACAGCTGAAAGTACGATGCGCTTGTCTTCTTCATGAAACTCGACGATCTTAAGGGGGAGTACATCACTAATGGCGAAGTAATCAGCAACAGTTTTCACCGGCGCAAAAGAGAGATGCGACGATGGGACAAACCCTTCGACTCCTTCGGGGAGCTCGACGACAACACCTTTATCAACGATACGGAGAATTTTCCCTTCTGTGAGTGTACCAGGGACAAAGCGATCAGCGTATCGCTCCCACGGATTTTCTGTCACTTGCTTGTGACCTAACGATATCCGTCGCTGTTCAGAATCGAGCGCCAAGACAACCACTTCGAGTGGATCACCCCGCTTGACAAGTTCGCCCGGATGACGGATCTTCTTTGTCCATGAAAGGTCACTGACATGGACAAGTCCTTCGATGCCGGGTTCGAGCTCAACGAAGACACCGTAATTGGCGATGTTTCGTACGATGCCTTTGTGGATGGAGCCAACTGGATACTTTTGGACTATTTCATTCCAGGGATCTGGCTGGAGCTGTTTAATGCCAAGCGCAAGCTTCCGATTTTCTTTATCGATACTGAGGACTACAGCTTCGATGACTTGCCCCAGCGACACAACTTGTGAAGGGTGCTTGACGTGTTGTGTCCACGACATCTCGCTGATATGAATGAGTCCTTCGATTCCCTTTTCAATTTCGATAAAGGCACCATAGTCTGTAATGCTGACCACCCGTCCAGAAACTTTCGTACCAGGTTGGTATTTATCACCAATTTGTTCCCATGGATGAGGAGTGAGTTGCTTGATGCCGAGTGAAATACGCTTTTTCGCTTCGTCGAAATCAAGCACAACAACTTTTACTTGTTCATCAAGGCTTACAATCTCTGAGGGGTGATTGACTCGTCCCCAGGAGAGGTCTGTGATATGGACCAAGCCATCAACACCGCCAAGGTCAATGAACACACCGAAGTCTGCAATTGCCTTCACATGCCCTTCGAGTACAAGACCACGCTCAAGCATATTCAGGATCCGTTGCCGCTGCTCTTGAATTTGTTCCTCGAGCAAGACTTTGTGGCTAACGACGACATTCTCACTAGGATTGTTAACCTTAACGACTCGTACATCGAGCGTTTTTCCAATCCATGCATCGAAATCGCGCACAGGACGCATATCAACTTGTGACCCTGGCAAAAACGCTTCGATACCTAAGAGGTCTACAACAAATCCACCCTTAATGCGGCGAAGAATACGTACGTTGACAATTTCCTGTTTTTCATACAGCTCAACAATTTGCTGCCACGTTTTCATGAAATCTGCGCGGCGGCGTGAGAGAACTAAGCGTCCTTGGCTGTCTTCAAGGCGATCAACAAATACGTCGATCTCGTCTCCAACGTTCAGTGTGTCTGCTGCGGCACTAAACTCAGCACGCGGGATTACCCCGAGAGATTTAAATCCAACATCAACCCAAATTTCATCCTTCGTGATCGCCTTGATGACCCCATGTACCATTTCGTCTTCCTGAATTTGCTTCGTTGAGCGTTGCAGGAGCTGGTCGTAGGTTTGGTCATCTACCGCAGGGAGTGGAATATCCCCTTCTAACATAGCTGCAAGGACCGATTTTTGCGGCAGGCGTACTGGTTTTGCTGAAGCAACAGTTGGGTGACTCCCGGCAGACAACTCATGATCGGCTGGATTACTCGTCACGGACACATCGGCTGTTTCAGTCATGCACATCTCCTTTGATGCACGCGTAGCCCCGCACCGTAACGCTACGGGTGCATCAAATATAGTGGAACATCTCTTGAGTGCGGAAACTTGAGGTAGCAAAAATACGATGATGCTGTAATTTTATGCAGAAATGCCAGTTCTACTGATCGATGCGCATCCTAGATCTCTACCTTCTTGGCGCTTTACTCGCAAGTATGCTGTTTACGTTACTTGCACTTTCGCTCATCTTTATTGTGGTCAATCTCATCGAAAGCCTCGATCGTTTTCTCGATCAACGTGCGGACGGATGGACGATCGCGGTGTACTACATTTACTTCCTTCCAGAGATTGTTAAGCTACTGTTACCGGTGACAGTACTGGTCGCCGTTCTTTTCGCTGTCGGCAAACTCACCGAATCTTACGAAACAACGGCGATGAAAAGCGCAGGGATGAGTCTCTATCGTATCATGGCGCCAATCATTTTGCTGTGCAGCGCTTTGTCTGCAGGGCATCTCTATTTCAATGGTTGGATAGTCCCTCGCGTTCTTACAAAAAAATTCGCCATTGAACGGCAATATCTTGGCAGAAATTCCGGAGGATTTCAGGAGCAACTTTATAACCTTTACCTCCGAGATACTCCTAAGCGAATCGTCGCTATCGGATTTTATGACCTCCGCTCACAGAGGGGGAAAGACTTGAGTGTAGAAGAGTACAGCGATGATATGCTTCCACATCCTGTCCGCAGAATTGATGCATTGTCGTTCCGATGGGATTCAGCCACAAATGAGTGGATCGCAGATCAATGTTTCATTCGTGCGTTCGATAGCGGCGTCGTCAGGAGCGCCTACCACACGGAATTAGCGCTCACTCTTGCAACTGACCACAACCGATTGAGGACACTCCAGCGATCGATGGAGGAAATGACATTGACCGAACAAGCAGACTACATTGACTTTCTTCGGAGAGGTGGACGCAACACACGTCAACTTGACATTGCACATGCTGGGGATTACGCATTTCCTCTTGCCAATGTCATTGTGGCATTGATTGCTGCGCCATTTGCATCAATTAAAAAGCGGAGCGGTCTGGCAGCGAACATCGCTGCTGCAATGACGATGACTTTCAGTTACCTTGTACTCACAAAAGTCACGCAATCATTGGGTATGGAGACAACGCTCCCACCAGAGCTTGTCGGCTGGAGTGCTAATATCATTTTCACAATCGTTGCAGCAATCGTACTCATCCGTACACCGACATGATAATAGTTCCATCGTTAGCTTCCCCTGCGGGACGAAAGATTTACCGTGAGCTCTATCAAATGCTCCGTGAGCAACGTCACCTGGGTGCTTGGGAAGCGCTTCGCACTCTTTGGGTGATCGCTGTACGCAGCCGATTGCTCGAGGGCTACTTTGATGAACCTGTTACAATCGAGCATCCACTCGGTGTATGGTCTGGAACACGGTTGTGGCTTGAAGAGATCGTTAGCCAATACTACTATTCGACTGTCGTATCATTTGTCTATGCTGGTGCAGCAATCCTCCTTGTTGTCGTGGGATTGCGGCGATTTTCAGCAATAGTTGGTGACACAGTCGTGATGATGAGTATCGGTTTGGAGGCACTACTGCTCCTCATGCTCTTCAGTGTAATGTTTTTCAGAAACGAGGATGAAGACCCCACAGCTACGAAGATTGACGAGCTGCTTCGTGAAGTCGGAGAGATCGGTCGAGACATTGCTGCAAGCGCAATGGCGTTCGACAACGTTGCAACAAAGCTCCAACGGATCGCTGAGGAAACAGCTCGTTTGAGTGCAGCTGCTGAAAACGCTGCACTTGCATCACTCCGTGCAACTTCACCCGCACCTGAACTCATCGAACGCATTGCCGAACTTAACGCTGCACTATCCAAACTCTCTGCAGATATCGAACAACTTCGAGAAGTATCAGGCACCCTTGAACGTGAGCGAATCGAACTAACTGTCCGCCGTGAACTGGAGCGTTTGCTTACTCAGCGACTTTCCGACAATTTTCCCCCATCGCCATGAAGGCGAAACGTGGCCTTGAAATTTACTTTGTCCTCTACCTTGCTGCATTACTATTGCTCATCTCGGACTCGCCAAAACGCGAACTCGACTTGGCTAGTACCGCAATACGCTCCTTTGTTGCTTCAACGTTTACGTTGAGCATCGATAAACCAACCTTAGAGTGCCGCGTTCTCTTTGATGGATCAACAAGCTCTATCATCCATTTTGACAGCATCAATACGATCACCCCAAACGGATTAGTCGATAGCCTTCGCTACACTATCGTGATAACTGATCAAGCATCGGGTAGTGAAGAAAGGATTGGGACCAAGGGGACCACTCGAATAGGTAATATTCGCATTGCCTCGGAGCAAATTGGACAAGGACTAAGAATCTGGTATCAAGTACACCCAGAGCAGCAACCACGACATTACTTTGTACGGGTCTTCGCAACTGCACGACCACAATTACCAAGCTCAATTACCCCACAACAGCGTAAAGAACTCGAGCCTCTGCTGTCTGGCTCTGAGAACCTCCTTCAGAGCGAAGCTTCGTTCTTCATCACATACATTGTGGATCAGCGCACACAACAGGGAACAGTGCCGACACAACTTGAGAGTTTACTTGTTCAACGATTAATCGCTGAGCGTAACCAACAACAGCCGGACGGTGGTACATTCACGATTACACCAGAGCAAACAGTTATCGAGACAATCCCATTTGTTCAATGGGAAAATCGATTGACGGTCTATGGCGCCTCTCTTCAACGGGATATAGCGCAACCACCTGTAGTCAGCGGCATGGGGAACGTTTTTGTAACAATCGAAGGTAACTCACTCCGTTTGCGTGGGATCACAACCCAACCTGGATTAGCCCAAGTGCGCGTCGGTCTCGTTCGACGTGACGGCACCGAATCAACAACCACCTTTACAGTCGTGACAAATCCATTGCAAGCGCCAATTATCCCCCCCGTAATGTACCCAGGTATTGAGTACCGATTTGTACCAAATCTGCCACTGATGAGTGGGATCAACTCTCGTGCAGTACTACGTGATGAGGCAGGGAACATTCGGGCAAGTAGCAAGGGTGAACCATTTTCGTTCACTCCCTCAATCTCCGATACTGGACAGCGATTTTCGTTCGAGCGGTACGCTGGCACTGAGCGGATAGGCCAAGTCCTCACGGTATTGTGCGAGATGTTTCCAGTCCCTGAAATTATCAGTGTCCGTCGCGAGGGGGATCAGTTTGTCCACCTTGTCACGCGCAGTTATGGCTTAGCGAGTGATGCGCGCTCGCGCGTGCGGATCGAACTTTCCCCACCAAGTGCCGGCAGAGTTCAAGAACTTTACGGAGAACAGACATACGACGAAGCCACCCACGTCCGCTTGCAGCATTTCCGCGTCCAACTTCTAACAACCGCAACAGTCCGTGCTTTAAACGGTTATGGGCAATCCTCACCTCCTCGTGATTTACCGTTGAGATAGGTTGCTCAACGTTGCTCCTTCCTGTAGCGCACGGTAATAACTCCTCACATTGGTACGGTGCTCGCGAAATGTCCGAGCAAAGCGATGTGTGCCCGTACTATCGCCTGAACTACAGAAATAGAGGTATTCATGCTCTTCGGGGGAGAGCACGGCATCTATGGCGCGAACACTTGGAGCCTTGATCGGTCCGGGGGGCAATCCTGCAATTCGATATGTGTTGTATGGGTGTTCAATACGGTAATCTTGAAACGTAAGTCGCCGTGACGGAAAGCCAAGTGCATACTGCACTGTTGGGTCTGCTTCGAGCTTCATATTGTGGCGCAAGCGGTTCCAGTAAACACCTGCGATGCGACGATACTCAATCGGATTTCGTACCTCTCCCTCGATGATACTTGCTAATACGAGCACCTGCTGACGAGACAGCCCAGTCTGAAGACAACGAGCAGCAAACCGTTGGTTCCAAACTGTTTCGAAATGTCGAACCATACGATTGAGTGCGTATTCTACCGGTTCTCGCTCATAGAGTTCATACGTCGCAGGCAATAGGTAGCCTTCGAGTGATCGTGCACCCTCGAGACGAAAGACACGAGCAAGGCTATCTCCCACGATGAGACGATAGATTCGTGTCGAGTCATCATCGAGCACACGTGCCAACGAACCGGCCAGATGTTGGGTTGTTTCACCCTCGAAGATTGTAAATCGCCGTATTAGTCGGTTGCGCCCTGTTAGCAGATTGCGAAAAAGCTCCGCATGCGTTAGCTCAGGGGAGAGCTCATAGGACCCCATATAAATGGTGACCGGACGAAACCGTCCTCCTACCCAAGCGATACCTTTCCAAAGCAATGGGTAACGTATGGCATTAACGTGGCCTAACGAGTCGAGGAGTTGCAGCATCGTCTGACCCTCTGGCACAAAAATCACCTTCCGTTGCTCAAGAGGCAATGGTGAAAGGATAACCACAATGACAACAAACGAAGTCAATGCAGCAACACCGATACTGCTAAGAGCGAACCATCGGATGAACGTCCGCTTGGGCATAGGACTACAACATCAACGAACAATCAGCACATCAGTAAAAATGCATATGCCGTAGATTTGCAACTACTCTTCTGCAGTTTGACGATAGCAGCGCCACGTGCGTGTTCCCACTAACTCTGTGAGCTGTGAGAGCACAGTGGTGTCACTGTACAAATCTGGTGGTCTCACTCATAAACCATGAAACGATGGACATTTTAGCATCGAAACTCCGCGAGGTTTTGCCCATCTTTCGATCAAAGCGCGCACAACTGCTCGAACAGTTTGGCGACAATGTCGTTGCGAATGTAACAGTCGAACAAATCATCGGCGGTATGCGCGGTGTGCCGTCTGTGCTCTGCGACACTTCGTCGGTCTCACCATCAGAAGGCTTACGCATTCGTAACATACCAATTCTGGACCTGACGGGAGCAACACCAGAAGAGATCTTCTACTTGCTCGCAACGGGCGAGAGACCCAACGATGAGGAAAAGCGTGCGCTCTCATCGTTGCTTGTGAGCAATGCCCAACTTCCAGAGGAAGTACTCGCCGTTTTGAAGGTGATGCACCACCATGCACATCCAATGGCTATGCTATCGGCGGGATTGTTAGCAATGGAGCATCACTCTGAGTTTCGACGTGCGTACGAAGAAGGTGTCGCCAAGGACCGTCTCTGGGAATTTGCTCTTTCTGATTGCATACGCTTGCTCTCAACGATCACTGGAATAGCCGCTGCGATCTACCGCCTCAAATTTCGCGATGGTACCCTGATTGAACCTGATTCAGCGCTCGATTGGAGCAGCAACTACGCTAAAATGCTCGGTGTCAGTGATGACCCTGCATGGGCTGACTTAGTCCGTCTCTACCTTGTCCTCCACAGTGATCATGAAGGAGGCAACGTCAGTGCATTTACAGGTATCACGGTTGCATCTGCGCTGTCAGACCCCTACTATGCGGTGAGTGCAGCTCTCAACGGATTAGCAGGCCCACTCCACGGTCTTGCTAACCAAGAGTGCTTGGCATTTATTCTCGACATTCGAGAACGATACCGCGGAGTGCCATCAGTAGATCAGATTCGAGAGCTTTGCTGGGAACGTCTCCGCAGTGGACAAGTTATCCCGGGATATGGTCATGCAGTCTTACGTGTGACCGATCCTCGCTTTACAGCATTCTACCAGTTCGCTGAACAGTACAAGCTCGACAATGACTGCATCTCAATTGCCAAACGCCTCTATGAGGTTGTACCAGAGGTGCTCCGGGAGCACGGGAAAGCAAAAAATCCATACCCAAATGTTGATGCGATAAGTGGCTCACTCTTGTATGACTTTGGGATGACCGAATACACATTCTACACAGTGATGTTCGGTGTTTCCCGCGCACTCGGTATTTGTGCGCAGGTTCTCTTCCATCGCATGATTGGCTCTCCCATCCTCCGCCCCAAATCAGTAACGCTCGATGAGCTCAAAACAATAGCAGAGCAATCTACAATAAACGTTTAACGAAAGTGATAGTACCAAGACAAACGCCCCGCCGGGATTGGTACTGGCGGGGCGATGTGCTATTGTGCGGTCTAGTGGACTCGAACCACTGGCCTTCACGATGTCAACGTGACGCTCTAACCAACTGAGCTAAGACCGCATAGAACCGTGGCGTGCAAAAATACAGAGTGATGCAAGAGCCTGCAAGAAACTACTGTATATTGCGTGATGCACGATCAATGCGGCAAACCTCTTCTGTTGGTTCACCTTAAGGGGTCGTGCAGATAACGCAGTTTCTATGTCTAACTATGCTTTATGACGTATGGTCACGCTTGCAATCATTGCATGTGGTGTTTTTGCATTGCTAGTAGCACTGTTTTTCGCAAAGTCTGTCCGTGCAATTCCTATCGCTGAGGGTGCTGCGTCTCCCGAAGAAGCGCAGCGCATCTCCGATGTCACAAGCGCTATCGCTGAAGGCGCGATGGCATTCATTGCGCGCGAGTATCGCACACTTGCTCTCTTCATGCTCATCTTCGGTTTTCTCATCTGGATGGCAGTTGACAATGGCATCTATACAATGTTGAGCTTCCTTGCAGGTGCTGGTACATCCATGCTTGCAGGCTTCATCGGAATGCGTATTGCTACGATTGGGAATGGACGAACCGCTGCAGCAGCACGCGTATCTCTTGAGCGTGCATTCAGCATTGCATTTCGTTCTGGAGCTGTCATGGGCTTCGGATTAACTGGACTAGCTACCCTTGGTCTTATTGTGGTGTACTTAGGGCTCAATGCAGCACTTCCCAGTATTGAACGTCACACCCTTATGGAAATACTCTCTGGTTTCGCGTTGGGCGGTTCGTCAGTTGCACTCTTTGGTCGTGTTGGCGGTGGTATCTATACGAAAGCTGCCGACGTCGGTGCAGACCTTGTCGGTAAAGTTGAAGCAGGTATCCCAGAGGATGACCCACGCAATCCAGCCGTGATCGCTGATAACGTAGGCGATAACGTCGGTGATATTGCCGGCATGGGTGCCGATTTGTTCGGTTCTGTAACAGAGTCCACCTGTGCAGCGCTCGTCATTGGTGCTTCTGCGTTCCATGTCGTCCCAGATTACGCAAAGGAAGGTGCACTCCTCTACCCCCTCCTTATCAATGCGCTCGGCATCCTCGGTAGCTTCATTGCGCTCTTTTTCGCTCGACCAAAATCGGAACATGCCATCGAAAGCGTGCTCAAATCGGTACTCATCGTTGCAACTATTGTCATGGCGATCATACTTTACCCTGTAACGATGGCATTGATCCCAGCAACATTTACTCTCGAAGGAAGTGAAAAACTCTATACAAACCTCGGTGTGTACTGGTCACTCCTTACAGGATTGGTCTCCGGAATGCTTGTGGGTGTGGTCACTGAGTACTACACAGCACACCGATACCGCACAGTTCGTTCGGTAGCAGAAGCATCCCAGACGGGAGCTGCTACAAACATCATCTATGGCTTGGCACTCGGTTACAATTCAGCAGTTCTACCGATGCTACTGTTAGCTCTGACTGTTGTCGTTGGGATTTCATTTGCTGGTATGTATGGCATCGCAATTGGTGCATTGGGCATGCTTTCGACCATTGCCATCGGATTAACAATTGACGCCTACGGTCCCGTATCGGATAATGCAGGTGGTATCGCGGAAATGTCACACATGGGCAAGGAGATCCGCTCGCGCACGGATGCTCTCGATGCTGCCGGTAACACGACCGCTGCAATCGGAAAGGGCTTTGCAATTGGCTCGGCGGCTTTGACCTCCCTTGCGCTTACGTCGGCATTCTTAACGCGCGCAAAAATTTCTCCCGACATGTTGGGTCTGACGACACCACCAATACTGGCGGGTCTTCTCATCGGCGCAGCGTTACCATTTGCGTTTTCAGCACTGACGATGCGTGCAGTAGGCAAAGCTGCGTTCGATATGATCGCGGAAGTTCGCCGACAATTTCGAGAAATTCCAGGTCTCTTGGAAGGTAAGGCACGGGCAGATTACCGCAGCTGTGTCGATATTTCGACGCAAGCATCACTCCGTCAGATGGTAGCACCAGGGCTGCTTGTTATCCTGACTCCACTGCTCGTTGGCTACCTCTTTGGCGTCAAAACTCTTGCAGGTGTTCTCATCGGAGCGTTGGTCTGTGGTGTAATGCTCGCAACATCCATGGCGAACGCGGGCGCTGCATGGGATAATGCTAAGAAGTACATCGAAAAAGGCAACTACGGCGGCAAAGGATCGGAGACTCATAAGGCTGCAGTTGTCAGCGATACCGTCGGTGATCCATTCAAGGATACATCTGGTCCATCGCTGAACATCCTCATCAAATTGATGGCGATCATCAGCTTGGTATTTGTGCCATTCTTTATCAAATATGGCGGGATACTCGTTCGGTAATTGCTGAACGCGCAGCTTTTACTTAGCGTTCAATTCTCGATGCACGCGGGCAATGCAGTAATGTGTCGCCCGCATCGCGTTCATGGTCCCACGTCGAAAGAGCAGACCACATCAATTCCGTAAGTGTGGAGATATTTTCCCCAGCCACCGCCGACAGAAGTAGTGGTTTTCCAAAGTGAGGAAATTCAAGTGCTGATAGCGTTTCACGCTCATGCTGGCTCAACGTATCTGCCTTGCTAATGCAGATGATCCGTCGCTTCTCTGCAAGCTGAGGATTATGGGCACGAAGCTCACGATCAAGAACGCTGTATGCTTCAAGAGGAGGTATCGGTGATGGCTCGAGCAGGAAGACAAGGACTCGGCAACGCTCGATATGACGGAGAAAATCCGTGCCCAACCCTTTGCCCCTGCTGGCACCCTCGATCAAACCCGGAATATCTGCGACAACGAAGCTACGTTCGTCGTCGAGGCGCACCATACCGAGATTCGGGACAAGTGTCGTAAATGGATAATCGGCGATTTTGGGTTTGGCTGCTGAGATCGTAGCAATGAGTGTGGATTTACCAGCATTCGGAAATCCAACTAACCCAACATCGGCAAGTAACTTCAGCTCGAGCTCAAGCCAGCATTCTGGACCGGGTCTGCCCGGCTCTGCAGTGCGCGGTGTACGATTCGTCGGGGTTGCAAATGCTGCATTCCCGCGTCCACCTCTCCCACCGCGGAGTAACACAGCACGATCACCAGGCTGCAGGAGTTCAGCCAGGATTTCACCACTGTCGACAGTACGGATGATCGTTCCCGGAGGCACGCGTAGTATAACGTCTTTTCCCCGCTTACCAGACCGTTGATTTGAACTTCCCGGTGCACCATTCCCCGCCCTAAAATGACGCTTGTACCGGAAATGCAGCAGTGTATTCAGGTGCGCATCAGCAACTGCAATTACATCACCACCGCGACCACCGTCACCACCGTCGGGTCCGCCTTTAGGAACATACTTTTCGCGGTGGAAGCTAATGCATCCAGCTCCACCGTCTCCTGCTTTTACATAAATACGAACGAGATCGACGAAGTTCATCATTACCTTGCCAATGAGTGCAATTGACGCATGCACCCACACTATGATTCTTTGAACGTAAAGCGTTTGACGAGCGCCATCCTGAGTTCTTGTGCAGCCTTCGATTTGGGATCGAGATGAAACTCGGCAAGATAACGGTCGAGTTCGTTCATGGCAGTGCGCATCGTAAGTGCTTGCTCAAGTCGGTTCAATAGTTCGTCCATTCGCTCCTCAATTCCTTCGCACAGTTTCGAACAAACCTTGTCAATTCTATCGTCGCTTAGGAATTCCCGTAGAGGTCGTAGTTCCTGATGTTGGGGTTTCACTGATACGCGTACTTGTTGAATCCCCCGCTCAAGAAGTGCATCGCTTGGTGTGCGTTTTATTGTTGACACTTCGGTAGATGCTCCTTCGAATACATGCGTTGCCTGTTGTTCGCCCTCTCTTTGTTTAGCAACAGGCTTCTGTATCGGGTTCGGCTCGAGATTCTCCTCTTCTCCATGCGCGACTCTATCATCAGGTAGTGAGGCGTTCGCATTATCGTCGGATGGCAGTTGGAATTCTCGTTCGAGTGCACTTCGCTCCTCAGAGGTTGAAGTTTGAAATGCTTCATCCTGCTGCGATCCCATAGCAAGCATCGCTTCCAGTTCCTTAAGCAACGTGCTATCTACATCATCGTTTGCATTGGGAGGATTTGTGTTTGCATCGTCAGGATGATGTACTGCGGAGTCTTCGTGTGCTTGCACGTGGGCAACTGCATCGTCCACGACATTATCATGAGTTTCGAGTGTGGGTTGCACTCTTTGATGAACATCCGCCAATAGTTCTTGAGATTCATTTGGTCCACCGCTTGGTACGAGCATCTGAACTGTTGGTTCAGAGTGCTGTTCCTCGCTCGGTTGGGGGTAAGAATCGAACAGCTCCTGCGTAACTGCTTCCTCACTTGTTAAGGGAGGCTCGGCTGTAGCATCTTGGTGAGGTTCACGATCATCCACTGTTGTATGGATCGCTTCGTGCGTTATGTCAATCGGAGCCGTTGATTGCTCCAGTACTATGGTATCGCCTGCCAATTCTTCTTCGGTGCTCGGTATGGTAACAGATTCTGTAATCTGCACGTCACCATTTGCTTGATCTTGCAGTTCGAGTTCCTGAAGTACTTGCTCGACTACGCGGAGGATCATGTCACGAGTAACATTCCGCACTCCATCATGGTAGAGCATACGCTCAAACTTCTGCGCGATTACTTGGATGTCCTTATCGTCGAGGAAGACGATGAGCGCTTCAATTGGAATTGCTTGGACTGCAGCAGGGGTAGCAGCGTCGTTGAAAAAGCTGAAGATCGGATCGAGTAAATCGAGGAACTCACTTGTCGAAAGATCGAGGATGAAATCATCGTCGAGTTGCTTGATAAGCCGTTCGAACTCGAACATTGGCATAATGTGCATGCTCTCCGGCGCAAGCTCACGCTCCTCTAACCACTGCGCAAAACCTGCATGGAAATAAGGATAATCTGCAAAGTATTGCATGCGGAGAACGATCTCGCAGACTGGTTTTGTTGGTTCTCCGCGGTAAACGAACCATTTGAGCGATACTCGTGGACGAACACGATAGTTGAGGATACTCTTGACCGCTGTATCCATGAGCGAAAGGGCAGCTCGCCGGTCAAATCGAGCATGCTGGCGAACGTAGTGTTCCACTTGTTCCCAGACACTTCGGAAGAGTGGGTCGCTTGATTCGATCGGCAGATTCGTTTGTCGTTGGATACGGTCTTGATAGAGCATCCACTCCACTTCCGCACGGAAAAATTCCTTGTAAGCCCGATCAAGCGATGGATTGTCGAGTATGTTTACAAGATGGAGACTCACTCCACCAGGAGGCAATAGCAACTCTGCAAGGCGAAGTTTAGTGCTCTCGATTTCAGGTTCGAACATGCCCCGTCCAGAAAACGTGGTCGTGCAACCAATGGTTATTGCAACTTACAAAACGTATGGTACCAACGCTACCGAAGCTCAACGTAAGTCGTCCCCCAATCGGTTTGGCCCGCCGATCCTGCACGGTATGCTACGACCAGCGGATGAGCGTTTAGATACTCATGGATTGCTTGACGTAACCTACCGCTCCCTGTACCGTGGAGCACCTTAAGCCGCCCCACACCGCCGAGCACAGCATCGTTGAGCGCTCGTTCCAGACGGCTGAGCGCCTCTTGCACTCGTAGTCCCCGAAGGTCAAGTTCCGTTGGGGCATCGAGCTTTATCGGACGGGAATGGCGACTGGGTTGATTCAGGGGAGCTCCCTCTACTCGGCGAACCTTATCTGGTGAGATGTTCAGCCGTACAGCACCAATCTCAAGTACAACGTGATGAGGGGTTACCTCGATAACTTTCCCCCGCTGCCCCGTTGCACGAAGTTCTACATAATCACCGACTGCCAATTGCTCCGTTTGCTGAGAATGCTCCTGCGGTAGATGGCGTTCAATCTGCTCTTGGAATGCACAGAGATCAGCGCGTGCAGCTTCGTGTTCACCGCGTTCTGCCTTTGCTCGAATGTGTCGAAGTTGTTCCTTCGTTGTACGGACAAGCTCATCAGCGTGGCGCTGAGCAGCTTCGATAAGTTGTGTGTACTTGGTTTTGAATTGATGGAACTTCACCTCGTACTCATTCCGCAGCCGCTCTGCCTCTTGGTATTCACGCGCAGCCGCGGTTGCACGTTCTTCCATCACTCGACGGAGTTGTTGCAACTGATGGATGCTCTCCTCAATCTTGCTGTGTTCGGAACCGAGGTAGTGACGTGCTCGATCCAAAACTTCGTTGGGAAGTTTCAGCGCTGCTGCAAGTTCGAATGCATATGAATTGCCAGGTACTCCCGGCAGGAAGCGATACGTCGGCTCAAGCCGCTCCAAATCGAACTCCATCGATGCGTTGAGCAAGTGTGGTCGCGAGAGTGCATACGTTTTTAAGACGAACTGGTGCGTAGTTGCAACAATGAACACACCACGGTCGAGAATCTCATCAATGATCGCCGCAGCAAGCGCACTACCCTCGGTAGGGTCTGTACCTGAACAGATTTCGTCAACAATAACCAGCGTTGCATTCCTGCATTCCGTGAGAATTTCACGCAAGCGTACCAGTTGTGAAGAAAATGTCGAAAGGTTGCTCTCGATACTCTGATGGTCACCAATCGCGGCTAAAATCGTCACTGGCGAGACAGTCATTTCGCCAAGCGGGAAAATCCCTGCCAGTGCCATTGCCGTGCTGATTCCAATCGTTTTGATCGCAATGGACTTCCCGCCAGCATTTGGGCCGCTCACCAAGTAGCCTTGATGCTCACTGTCAAATGGTAAACTGAGTGGAACGACACTTTCAAATCCTTTGCTGGCAACCAAAAGGGGATGGAATACGTTGCGCAATTCGATCACAGGCTCATTCTTGACTATTCGTGGTTTTTTACCCCGATAGTTTTCAGCAAAGAGTGCACGTGCACGGAGGGAATCAAGCAATGTCAGTGATGCGTCCGCTGCTCGTATACTTGAGGCGTGTGCACCAACCTCCGAGGTGAGTGCTTGCAGGATCCGAACAATCTCGCGCTCTTCAGCTGCACGTAGTTCTGCAAGTTCGTTGTTCAATTCGAATACTTCGCTTGGCTCAAAAAAGACTGTTGCCCCTGTTTGCGAGACGCCATGAATGATACCTGCCAGAGCACGCTTATACTCGACCTTGAGTGGTACGACAAGTCTCCCATCGCGCTGAGTGTAAAACTCATCCTGGAGAAGATCCTCATCGCCGAGTCGCTGAACAATCCGTCGAAGTTTCGAGCGAAGCCGTGCACTAATCTCCTCAATGCTGGAGCGTATTGCTCGTAGCGCAGCAGTTGCATCATCACGCACAGCACCGGTAGGGTCGATTGCATCACGAACGTGTCGCTCGAGCAGGCGATGTTCTACAAGCTCCACTGCAAACGCCGCAACGTGTGGAATCATCTCCGCACGCTCGCGGATAAATTGTGCCAAGCGACGACTTGCCCCAAGCAACTCCAAAATCGAAAGAAGCTCGTTGGCAGAAAGATGCGCTCCGATAATCTCCGCACGACTAAGGCATCGCTGTGGGTCATCGGTACGTTCGATGGGGAGATCCTCACCACGACTTCGTAGTGCAATGATTTCCTCGATCGCACAATGAACGGCTTCCACAGATTCTGCATCGCTCAGAGGACGCAGCTGGCGTATGAGATTTGCAGCGCGTTCCGTCATAGCGTACGGTACGATGAGCTCGAGCATCTTGCTGAACTCAAGCTCCTCGAGCGATTGTTCATGCAGTGAAGTGTGCTGTCGATGATGCGTTACTTCGTTCATTATCACCGTTCTTTGGAGGGTATTTTCTCGATGCAATATCGTACACGCTACCGAAAGCACGGTCGCTGGCACTTCTAATTTTGCAACCCACGTTCGCTAATCGTTGCATGCATAGACGCACCGATCCTTTTGAGCAAGTCCTCGAGCGGATACGCTCAACGCCGTGGTTTCATAAGCTCGAAACGCAACTCAGAACAAGCGCTGAAACGAAGCTCAAAACCGTGCACGGATCCCTGGGGAGCATTATCGTTGCCGCACTCTACCCAACCCGCGACAGACAAATTGTCGTGCTCACCGCTGCAGAGTATGGAGAGCGATGGGTGCACGACTTACGTCAATTTGATATCGCAGCCGATGCATGTCTTCCACCGAAGAGACGACGTGCGACTGAAGACCATCTCGAACTCGCCGATGCGTTGGAAGCATTATCCACGTACTGGCAAAAGCGTGATACCATACTCGTCGTTGCTCCCGAAACATGGCAACTGCGTTTGCCTCCTCCAGAGTGGTTCGCAACCAATGCGCTTACCATTCGCGTTGGTGACGAACTCCCGTTCGATGACTTACGGCAATATCTCGTTTTGGGAGGGTATCACCCGTGTGACTATGTCACTGCTCCCGGAGAACTCTCCGTCCGTGGCGGCATTATGGACATCTATCCACTTGGTTGGCAGTTGCCGCTGCGATTGGAATTTTTCGGTGACCGCATTGAATCCATCCGCCAATTCGATCCTCTCTCTCAACGGAGCGTTCACGCAATCGAAGAAGCATTTGTCTTCGCTGCTTATCCTCGCGATGAATCGCTGCTGACCGCCTCTATCGAAGCGTTCTTTGATTCAAACGCACTCATTGTCGTCGAGCATCCCGATGACATCGTCAACCGATTTGCATCTCTCGAACTAACACCCCTCCTTGATGGATACACCCGATTGATGCTAAACCCACTTGGCGATGCTGATATCGTCGTGCAATCATCTCCTCAGCCTTCATGCCGTTCCGCTGTAGGTTTGCTCTACGACCTCCTGTTGGAACTCGAGCAGGCAGGCTCACACGTGCTCCTCTGTGCGGATAGCACCATCCACTTAGAGCGGCTCCAAGCACTCCTCCGCACACTGGCAGAGCAACGAAGTGATAGCGAACAACTCCACTTGGAGCGTATCCAGTGGAGCACTCGATCTCCCGATGCTGGGTTTCTGCTTCCCCGTGATGGTATTGCGGTCATCACCGAACACGAAATTTTCGATCGTCGTCGCGCACGCACGGTCGATCAACAGCGCTCCAAACTCACACTCCGCGAGCTCCAGCAACTTCGTCGTGGTGATTACTTAGTGCACATTGATAAAGGTATCTGCCAGTTCGATGGTCTTGAAACGATCGAGATCAGTGGACACAAACAAGAATGCGTCAGATTGTTGTTCGCCGATGGAGATATCGTCTATCTCCACCTGAACTACATCACCAAGCTTGAGCGATATTCTGCAGCCGATAGTGCTCCACCAGCGTTGAGTAAGCTCGGGACGCGGGAGTGGGAACGCAAGAAATCACGCGTGAAAAGTAAGCTCAAGGACATAGCGCGAGACCTTATCAAGCTCTACGCTCAACGAAAGGCAACACCAGGCTTTGCATTTCCTCCTGATACAGTATGGCAAGCAGAGATGGAAGCGTCGTTCCTCTATGAGGACACACCTGATCAAGCGCGTGCAACTAGTGAAGTCAAGCGGGATATGGAATCGCCTTCGCCGATGGATAGGCTCATCTGTGGCGATGTTGGGTTTGGGAAAACCGAGATTGCGATTCGTGCAGCATTCAAAGCTGTCCAGGCGGGCAAGCAAGTCGCTGTGTTGGTTCCAACGACGATCCTCGCTCGTCAGCACTACCAAACGTTCAGCGAACGACTCGCCCGTTACCCTGTTCGCATCGAGATGCTCTCCCGTCTCCGTAGCGCTGCTGAAACGACCGCTATTCTACGCGGCTTGTCAGCGGGAACGATCGACATCATCATTGGCACCCATCGGTTGCTGTCGAACGACGTTCAGTTCCGTGATTTAGGTTTGCTCATCATTGATGAAGAGCAACGATTCGGCGTTGCTGCCAAAGAAAAGCTTCGTCAACTCCGTGTGAGCGTGGATACTTTAACTCTGACGGCTACACCGATACCACGGACACTCAACTTTTCTTTGATGGGAGCGCGCGATCTAAGCATTATCGAGACACCACCTCGGAATCGCCTACCAGTAGAGACTGAAGTCATCGAATGGGATGAGGATCTGCTTCGCTTCGCTATAACACGTGAGCTCGAACGAGGCGGGCAAGTGTTCGTTGTCAGCGATTCGATCGAGGGTATTCCGTCGGTGCATCAGCTGCTTTTGAGCTTGGTTCCAACTCTACGCATTGGGATTGCACACGGACAGCTTGCGCCTTCTGCACTTGAAACGGTTATCGAACGATTCCTCGAGCGGAAGTACGACGTTCTGCTGGCAACGAAGATCGTCGAAAACGGTTTGGATATGCCAAACGTAAACACGATCATCATCCTCAATGCTGAGCGGTTTGGACTTGCTGAGCTCTACCAGCTCCGTGGGCGAGTAGGCCGATCAAATCGCCAGGCATATTGCTACTTGGTGGTACACTCATTCCGGAAGCTCAATCGAAATGCGTTGGAACGGTTACGTGCAATCGAAGAGCTCACCGAACTCGGAAGCGGTTTCCAGCTTGCTCTCCGGGACTTAGAGATCCGTGGCGCAGGGAACATCTTTGGCGCCGAGCAGAGTGGCTACATTCATGACTTAGGGTTCGAAACATATCACCGCATCTTGGATGAAGCAGTTCAGGAACTTCGAACTGAAGAGTTTGCAGAACTCTTCCCCAACGAGCAGCGGACGTACACCAACGACAGCATCTCCATCGACATTCCACACGATGCATTGTTGCCACAATCTTACATTCCGAGCGATGTCGAGCGCTTCGAATGGTACAAGCGGCTATACCGCTGCTCATCCCGTGAGGAACTCCAGGCAATTCGCGAAGAGTTGAGCGACCGTTACGGACCGCTCCCTCCAGAAGCAGCCGAGCTACTCTTTGGAGTACATTTGCGCATGCTCGGATCGAAACTCGGAGCAGAGAGAATTCGTGTCGAGGGGAACATCATGAGCATTGAGCTTCCCAGCGCTGCACCACCATGGTATTACGAACAAGTCTTTCCTGTCATCGTTGCAGCGGCTGCTGAAGTCGCTGGTGCACACTTCCGACAAGTGGGTACGGTCGCGATTGTCGATGTTCCCCTTGCGACCGAACAACAAGCAATTAGCATCCTTGACCAACTGGTCAGTGCCATCACTGCACTACGGCAGCCAGAGGCAGCACCGGTAGCATCGGCTAAAACATCTCGGTGAGGTTGTATTCGTGTAGCTTACGGTACAGCGTGCGTTCGCTTATCCCGAGTGCGCGTGCCGCACTACGCCGACTTCCGTTGAATCGTTTCAGTGCTGCGATAATCAGACGCCGTTCCACATCCTCCAGTCGGAAATCTTCAGGGTTGAGACGGAAGATGTCTTCCTCTTCATCGCGCTGTTGTGGTAAGCGTTGTGCAAGTTGACCAAATCGCTCTGCAAGCGCTGCAATCGCCTGGCGAACAGCCGACAATTCCGCTTGCAGTTGCAACAGGGTGTGGTAAACCAACACTAAATCGAGTGGTTGTTCTGATGCTCCAGCTTGTGAGGTTCGATGGAGTATCAATGCTCGCGAAGGCTCGAGCTCTTGATCGCGCTGCAGATAGCGCTCTACTTGTTCTGAAGTGATCCGTTTGCCATGTCCAATCGTCACGAGCGTTTCAACTAAATTCCGTAGCTCACGGACGTTACCTCGCCAGTTGTGCTGCTGAAGGATTGCCAGTGCATCGTCGTCTATCCCTTCGAACGTAATACCCAAACGCTCAGCGACTTTACTGCCTATGTATTCAACCAAGAGTGGAATATCTTCCGGGCGCTTTCGCAGAGGTGGCAAGTGCAAGTGCACCGCTTTCAGGCGATAGTAGAGGTCCTCCCGAAACGTCCCTTTCCGCACTTCGTAGGCAAGATCGCGATTTGTAGCAGCGATAATCCGAACGTTAACCTTTATCACCTGCGTTGAACCAAGCCGTGTGAATTCTCCACTTTCGAGGACTCGCAGAAGCTTTACTTGCGTTCCGATGGGCATCTCGCCTATTTCGTCAAGGAAAATCGTCCCGTTATTCGCTACCTCGAAAAATCCTTTCCGTTGTTCCACTGCACCCGTGAAGGCACCTTTCTCGTGTCCGAACAGTTCTGATTCGAGCAACGTCTCAGGTATTGCTCCACAGTTGACACTGATGAATGGTGCTTTTCTGCGAGGACTAAGCCCGTGGATCGCACGAGCAAAAACATCTTTCCCTGTACCTGTTTCCCCAGTGATGAGAACCGTCAAATCCGTCGGAGCAACTTGGATGAGTTGCTCAATCGCTTCGACAATGAGGGGTGATTTTCCGATGATACCGTATCGAAGTTGCAGTAGTTGTATGACCGAAGACGTCGTTGATTCGCTCATTGCTGACGGGGAGAATCTGGTTTGCTTGAATACTCGTTCCAGCCTCCAGTGTAGATGAACACATGCTCAAATCCAACAGATCGGAGCACATCTGCAAGTTTGTGGCTAAGTTCACAGTTGCCACCGCCGCAGTATGCGACGACCGGTCGACGCTTGTCGAGACTGTAGAGCATCTGCATCACATGATTGCGATACGTTGGGTCGAGTTCGAATTGTTGGACGTCTACATTCATCGCACGCGGGATGTGTCCACTGTCGTATTCGTCTTTTCGACGTGCATCAATGAAGAGCACATCCTCGTTCCGAAGGAGCATGAGAACCTGTTGATAGGTTACGGCACGGACGCCTCCTGAGTCGGTTCGGGGCATCGCATTGTTCTGTGGGGGGAGTCGGGGTGTTGTCGCTGGACGAGTTGATTGCACCGCAGAGGGTGTTGCGTTATCAGTCGCTGTGGCTTTGATGCGGTGGTGTACTGAATCACACCGAGCGCCAACAGATTGCGACGATGTGATGGTGTCGTACTCGTTCACCGGAGCTATTGCAAGGAGTACATCGGTGCTTGCTGTATCCATCATCAATGGCTTGCGGATCCATGGAATTGGCTTAACGGAAAACGCTGCGTTGTAAACCACTCCGAGCACAATAGCAAGACCGAGGATAAATGCCGTATCACGTAGTGTCGTGCGGAACATGTCATCACCGCTTAGAAGTTGCGGACTGCTTTCAAAATTGCATAGGCTCGATTAATCTGGCGCGCTCGTTCAGCAGCAGTGAGCTGTTCCTGCTGGGGAGCATGTGCGTAGCGATCTGGATGCACGTGTCTCATGGCACGTCTGTATGCCGTCTTGATTTGCTCATTGGTTGCCGTTGGTGGTACACCCAGCGTTCGATAAGCCCACTCGACAACGCCGGTTGCTCGTGGTGCCGACTCTGCGTGTCGTTGCGATCGAAGCTCATCGATGATCTGCCGCAATTCGTCATCCACTGACTGCTCGTACACATGATGATCACGGTCATCACTGTGGAACGATAGCTCCGCTTGGATGATTCGCGCAATTCGTCGAAAGATACCCATTTACTGTTGGCGATGAACGAACGTTGTACTTGCTTGATCACGAGGCATCACGAGGATATCATGAATGCTCACGTGTGGTGGACGCGTAGCACAGAACAGTGCAACTTCTGCTACGTCTCTCGGACGAAGTGGCGTCATACCTGCATAGACGGAGGCTGCACGTTCCGTATTTCCCCGGAATCGCACGACGGAGAACTCAGTTTCGACCATGCCTGGATCAAGGTTTGTCACACGTACACCACTGCCGAGCAAATCAAGCTGCATTGCTTGGCTAAGCGCACGTACAGCGTGTTTTGTTGCGCAGTACACGTTTCCATTGGGATAGACTTCACGTCCTGCGATCGATCCAATATTGATGACCATCCCTCGCTTTCGCTCTACCATCCCTGGGAGCAATACACGCGTAACGTTCAATAGACCGACGAGGTTGGTTTCGATCATCTCATCCCAATCTTCGAAGTGACCTTCGTGCAATGGTGCTAAACCGCGTGCTAAGCCTGCGTTATTGATGAGGACATCCACCACTTGCCATCGCTCAGGGAGTTCGTTGAACTCTCGTTCGACCGCTTGCCGATCGCGAACGTCACAGACCATCACGTACGTTTCGACGTTATACGTACCGCTCAGGCTGGATGCTAATTCGGCAATGCGTTCTCTTCGACGTGCCATCAGGATAATATTCGAACCTGCCGCTGCAAATACCTCACAGCATGCCGCACCGATACCACTCGATGCACCAGTGACGAGCGTGATCATTCCGTCGAGCGAACGCATCATTATCGTGTGTGTTGTTGAACAAGTGCCGAATATACAGCCACTAATGACCAATGCTATCTTTGCGCCTTCAGCAATCCATTTCCCCGACAAGTATGGTCTTGACTCATCGAGTAGAGCTTCCACCGTTTTATATCTCAGAGCCTGTTCAACGCACGATTGGTTGTGGCACTCGCCTTTACCTTGTACCAGTAGAACATGCAACAACAATTACGATCAGTGCTCATGCCCGGACGTCCACATCTTCGTGGCCAACATCTGGGTTGGCACATCTGACGGCAGCGATGCTTGCGCGTGGTACACAACCCCACACCGAGCAAGAATTCGCAACGCGTGTGGATATCCTCGGTGCTTCCTTTCAAACTGGTTCGACACATGAGAGCATCGGTGCGAGCATTACTGGACTGCCCGAGACAAGCGATGAACTCCTTACGCTCCTGGCAGAGAGTATCTTAGAACCACGATTCGATTCAACGGAATTCGAGAAAGCTAAAACGCGTCACCTTGCATCGTTTCCTCTCCTCCTTGCCGACTCATCGTACCGCGCTCGGAGAATATTCCATAAGCTTCGCTTCCCTGGACATCCATATAACCTCCCAACACACGGATGGCCATCGAGCATTTCGTCAATCACAGTGGAGGACGTCCGCAACTCGTACGATACCATCCTCCATACGCACCCATGGCATGTCGTCGCCATTGGCGCACTCGATGCAGAACGCGTGGTCTCGATCGTCGAAGAGCGATTCAGCAACCTTGGTAGTTTTCTTGAAGTTACCACACCTTGTGTGCTAGAGCCATCGCCAGCGATTGGTATTGGACAAGGCATAAAGACGGAACAGGTTGAGCTCCGTCTTGGGCACACAGCACCTCCACCTGGCAGTGACGACTATCCCGCTGCCCTTCTCATTGCGACTGCGTTCGCAGGCCACTTTCGCTCTCGTATCAACCTACTCGTGCGCGAGCATGAAGGTATGACGTACGGTGCATATGGTGGTTTGACCGGAGGGAAACACCATGGTACCTTCGTTCTGAGTACAAGCACCACACCTGGGAACCTACCACGTATGCTTTCACTCCTGCATACGGAATGGGATCGCCTTGCTCATCAACCACTGAGCAAGGATGAACTCCATCAAGCCCGGCAGTCCATCTACAGCACGCTCTGGAGAAGCATTGAAACACCCGACGGTCTTGCTGCGCTAACGTTGGAGCTAGTAGCCAACGACCTACCGGCAGATTACTACTCAAGACTACTTTCGCGGATCGATCAGCTCACTCCTGAGGCAGTGTTCCCCGTCCAGCAACACGTGTTCAATCCATCTCACCTCTTGATCGCGGCAGTCGGCGGTCTCGAGGATGTCGCAAAAGCTTTAGAGCCCTACGGCTCACCTCAACACATCATGCTCGAAGAAGAGCAACAATAATTTGCAATGCATTGTGTCAACGCACCCATTGTATCACGTACCTCTCAAAAACCGCATCTATGAGTTCGGACATCGAACAGCTCTCCGAACTGCGCTCAGCTACTGAGCGCGTTCGACGTCAGATTGCAACTGTCATTATCGGACAGGAACGTATCGTCGAGCAAGTACTCATTGCACTCTTTGCGCGAGGGCACTGTCTGCTTGTTGGTGTCCCGGGGCTTGCGAAAACATTGCTTGTGCGAACTATCGCCGACACACTTAACTTGGCGTTCTCGCGCATTCAATTCACCCCAGATCTGATGCCGAGCGATATTACGGGCACCGAAGTCATCGAAGAGAACATCTCGACGGGAGAGAAAATGTTCCGTTTCGTACGGGGACCTATTTTTGCGAACATCGTCCTTGCCGACGAGATTAACCGCACGCCACCGAAGACGCAAGCAGCTCTGCTCGAGGCAATGCAGGAGCATCGCGTCACAGCAGCAGGAACAACGTACCAACTCGATGAACCATTTTTCGTCTTAGCAACCCAAAACCCAATCGAACAAGAGGGAACGTATCCATTGCCAGAAGCGCAGCTCGATCGGTTTATGTTCTTGCTGGAACTGGATTATCCATCGTTCGAGGAGGAGGTACGGATCGTCCAATCAACAACGCTCGACACGATGCCAACAGTGTCGAAAGTACTTGATGCCGAGGACATCGTCCGCTTTCAACGCTTCGTACGGCGAGTACCTGTCGCTGAGAATGTCATTGCGTACGCCGTTCGTCTTACTCAAGCGACACGACCGCAGACCACGAGCTTCGATATTGTCCGCCGCTATGTAAGCTATGGGGCAGGTCCCCGTGCATCACAGTACTTGATTTTAGGCGCAAAAACTCGCGCCGCACTCGATGGACGCTTTACTCCAGAGATTGCGGACGTCCAGGATATCGCTGCATCAGTCTTGCGACATCGCATCGTGCTCAACTTTCAGGCAGAAGCTGAAAATGTCACCGCCAATACATTGGTCAATGAACTACTTGCGTCGCTGGACTGAATCAGTACAACGCTCTATGATCACATTGGCTGTAGCATGCTCGCTTGCGATAGCAAGTGTCGATAGGCGCCCCGCTCGAATGGAACCACTACCGATTGTCCATACTGTACGGTTACGACCACATCTTCCGCCTCTTTTGTGGCATATAAACTCTTGCCGATCATCGCGGTCCAGTCTCCCGATGCCACTGTTGATGGCGACAAGCGCTAATTAAGTTTTGCTTGGAGGTTGAGAAGAGCAAGAGCTGCAGGATGGTAGCTTGGCTCCATCATCAATGCGGTGTAATATTCGGCGATTGCTTTGAGCCATTCACCTTGACGCTCGTAGAGTCGCCCAAGATTATAGTGCGCATAGTGGCGCGTCGCATAGCGTGGTGCTTCAATCGCTCGCTGGAACCACCGCACTGCGATGTCGAATCTGCGGAGCTCCATCAGATAAACACCAATGTCGTTGTAGGGATTACCGAAGGTAGGGTCAAGCGCAATCGCACGAAGGCATTCTGCAATGGCAGCCCGAAGCTGTCCACGTTTAGAGTATGCACACCCTAAGAACGTGTGTGCTTCCGGTGTCGGATGAAGCGCAATACTTTGACGATAGAGTTCGATCGCTTCTGCAATGTGCCCTTCACGATGTAGGCGATATGCTTGATTGCACACTTCAAGTGCACGCATCTGTACAGCCAGTGCGGAATACTGCTGCTCCATCGGTAGTCGCTTGATCATGCGTTCAACAACACTCTGAGCGCATCCATTCGGTGGGAGTCCCTTGAAGCTTTCATCCGCTGATCTATCTGGAGCATCACTACTCCAGCGGGCGTCGTCAGCCCATCCCTTGGTTAGTCGAAGAACGACCAGCCGACGCTTAGCGATATATGTCGGTCAAGTTGAGGGAAAGTTGAGAGCGTTGCGTAATAGGCAGAAAGAATATTGCTTACGGCAAACTTAACAGTTGCATTCCCAAGCTGTGCCCACAGCATCACCGAACCACCATCCGTTGCTGCGGGGAGCAGCGCAACCGAAGGTAAATACGCCCAAGATTGAGGTATGAACCGTGCAGCAGCCACTTGAGTACGGACGCGAAGAAAGAGTTCACCACCGATGCGATTTCGTCCAATGGAATGCGTGTAACCCAGCGAACACGTCGCATAGAGGTATGGGAGCTCTCTTGCTCCCACAAAGGAAAGCACTAGTTGTGGTGCAAATCGAAATTGACCGAGCATCCACTGCGATTCTACCACAAGCCCACTGCGTTGCATCGGCGATGCATTGATGTAGGTTGCTCCCAGGATTGTATCATTTCGAGTGATCGGTTCCCCAACAATCGGGTTTGCATAACGACGCCAGTAGCCTGTCGCCGCAAGCCGGTATCTGGATGCAATGACAGTTTCCAGTCGGACCATGATGAGCCAAGCGTGCTCTGGTGATAGCAACCCCTCGACCGTCGAAGGAACACGAATGGTTTTGCTCACATCGAGTGAGAGGGCACGTACACTATCTCCAATACGCATTGCTGCGCCAACAATTGGTGAAAGATCGCCACGAGCTAACATGAACCGTGCACCTCCACGGATCGCTATCGGAGTTGACTCCCACCGAACGTAGCCATAGCCAGCACTTTGGTATCGGTCACTTCCGACTAAGGCAGCGGTGTACGTTGAACCACCAGCAACTGTGATCGAGCCCTCAGCACCGGCAAGAATCGAGAGCTGCGAACCAAGTTGCTGTTCCCATCGCATGAATGCGATCATTCGATCGCTGCGCCATCGCACATGCTGCGAGGAGTCTATGTCAACTGCAAGTGCACGCGATCGGTAACGATTCCATTCTTCAAACTGTAGTGCGACACCACCAGAGAGCATCTCTGTTGGCGAACGATAGTTCGAAACCAGCAGTTCAAGGTCATGGCGGAACAGACGCTCATCGAGCGATTGGTACATCACTTGTGCTGTGCGTTCATTGGTTGGATCCTCACTTGCCTGCGGATTGACACCGCCATTAGTTCCGATCCCCCAATTTGCGAAGCGATGGATGAGTGAAAAATTCAGCGAGGGTGAAACATTCCATCGTACCAGTGCTCGCGTATTCCAGACGTCAAGCCATTGATTGGGAAAGCGACCCGGCGTCACCATGCGTCGGAACCCTACTGTCGCATTGAGATTGGGCGCAACGTTTTGCGAGAGCACTCCATCGGTTGCAAGGAAATCATAGGCTGACTGACAATACCACACACGGGTGTATGGAGTGCGAGTATCGTACCATGGTTGCTGGAACCAATAAGCTGTGCCTGAGCTTGCACCCGCAATAATCGCAGCATCAGTTCCAATGAGGACATCCATTCGCTCCATAAACTCAGGGCTCATCATTGCTGGGGGAAACAGTCCAGTGACAGAGCTCTGCATTGGAAACCCATCGGCACGAACGGCATGATCGCGTGCGCGCTCACCGAATAGTGTTGGTACGTTCCAATCACCAAACAATCCACTGGATAGCGTGTAGGAAGGACTCCGCCAATCGAACACATCCTCGAGCGTACGGTACGGTAGCGAAGCGATAGAATCGCGTGTAAACGTGCGAAATGGATTGATCACACCGAAGACACTCACTGTTCCATGGAATGGTAATGGACGCACACAAAACGAGTCCAGAGCGACTGAGTCGGATGCTACCGCAGCAGCCATCACGTTCATTACCCCAAGCGTAAGGAAAACAAATGTCCGCACAGTTCTCACTCTCCTCGTACAGACAATGACGCTTCCCTGGTTAACGAAACAAGTCCATGTTGTAACCACCAAATTTTCCCGAGCAAGAGCAATCGTGCAGCGTGGTACACTGTGCCATCAAGCAGCATTGGCTTTTTTGTGTTATGCGGCGGTGACGTGCAACGGAGGAGCCAACGAAATTGGGTGGGTACACTATCGCGATCAATCGCCAATGCAATCGTGTGGTAATATGAAAACCGTGTTGCACTCCAACCGTATCGGTTGAGTTCAGCAGCAAGGCGGCGTTCGATCTGACGCGAGAGCGACACAATACTATTGCACGTTGTGTCACCGCGGATACTTCCCATACGTAGTTCTTGAATGCAGCTATCACATATTGCAGAAAAGACAACAAGATCACCGAGCGTAGGACCTGACGGAATCGAGTCTTTCTTGTGGAAGAGTCGCTCCGCGAGCGGAACATTGACATGCTCTACTGTTATTGTCACCGGTCGGAGAACATCACGTAGCCAGAGCAAAGCCACGAATGTTCCTCCGAGCAGAACAAAAAGCACTATTGAGAGTGCATTGCGGAAGTATCCTTTGCCAACGCCCCACCAGCGCACAGTCTATGACTCGACCGATTGTGCTACAGATTATTCATCAGCGAATAGCGCTTCAACAAATGCAAATGCATCAAATCGTTGCAAATCACCAATGCGCTCGCCGACACCAATGTAGCGAACGGGTACTTGGAATTCATCTGCTATAGCGAGCACAACTCCACCTTTGGCAGTTCCATCGAGTTTTGTAACAATGATCCCTGACAGCGGGGTTACCTTAGCGAACTCTCGTGCTTGAATGATTGCATTCTGTCCTGTCGTTGCATCGAGTACCAGCCAAACGTCATGAGGAGCTTCGGGCAAAAGCTTTTTCATCACACGGGAAATTTTCTCCAGCTCGTGCATCAATCCACCCTTGGTGTGGAGACGACCTGCTGTATCAATCAGACATACATCCATCCCACGTGCAATTGCTGCATTGAGCGTATCATAGGCGACCGCTGCTGGATCAGCACCGTGTCGCTGCTTGACGACCTCGACTCCAGCTCGATCTGCCCACGTTGCAAGTTGCTCGTTCGCCGCTGCACGAAATGTATCTGCTGCCCCGATGATGACTCGCTTCCCTTCCTGCTGAAAATTATACGCAAGTTTGCCAACAGTGGTCGTCTTTCCGACTCCGTTGACGCCAACGATCATCACGACATACGGTTTGGGTAGTTCTGTTCGGTATGGATGTTGTTCGCTTGCAGCAAGGAGTCGCTCAGCGAGTTCTGCCTTGATGGCATCGAGTACTGCGTCGGGATCATCAACAGCAATTCGATGTGCTCGTGCGCAAAGTCCCTTGATGATGCGCTCTGTTGTCCGTACTCCGACGTCTGCCAGCAGGAGCGCTTCCTCTAATTCAGAAAGGAGCTTTTCATCAAGCCTTCTTCCACGAACAATCGTAGCAAGTCGTGCCGCAATTGCTGACCGAGTTTTTGCGAGCCCTTCCTTAAGACGATCGAATGAAAGCGCATCACTGACCTTATGTGCTGCCGCTTGAACTTTCGCTTTGAGGCTTTCGAATAATCCCATACTTGAATGATCGTCGCTCGTGATGACACAAACAGATGCTAATGACGAAGAGCACGCGTAAGGCGTGCAGTGTACGCTCCGAGCGACCACAGGAGCAATCCGCTACTGGCAAGTGCTAATCCATTGAGCACCCCGTTCGAAACGCCAGCGATTGCAGCAAGCAGCACCAATCCAATACTTGTCGCTGCTGCTTTGCCTATTGGAAGTGATGGTGGTACTGTGTGTGTTCGATGCCCCAGTGCAATGCCGCCAGCCACGATCAGCAGGTCTCGACCAATGACAAGTGCAACGTACCAAAATGGTATAAGCTGCCTGATAAGAAGAACAAGCGACACTGATGCTGCGAGTACTTTGTCTGCAAGAGGATCGAGGACACGCCCAAGCTCTGATTCTATACGATAGCGTCGCGCGATTATTCCATCGAGAGCGTCGCTTGCAAGTGCAACAATACCAGTGCATAAGGCTACTGTACGTTCATCGTGCGCGATTGCCCATACTAATGGTATCGCTAACATCAATCGAAGGATTGAGAGAGAGTTCGGTAGGTGTCGCATCCTTCCTCTCCAGTTGTGCGCGGAACCATTCGACTGTTTGAGTAATGCCATCTTCAAAGGTCGTTTCAGCTTGCCACCCGATTGCTTTGTAGATGTGGCGAGGTGAAAGTGCATTGTGCGCTTGTTCACGCCGTGACGGGCCAAACACTGGTGCGTACGGAGCGCCAATGACGTGTACTACTGTCTTGTACACATCGAGAACACTTCGCTGCCGACCCGTTCCGACGTTAAAGACACCTTCCGTCGGTTTTTCGAGCACCAAACAGTTAAGCGTTGCTACATCACGAACGTACACGTAGTCGCGTGTGTGAGAACCATCACCGAATATGGTCGGCTGGTCACCTGAAAGGAGCCGGGTGATACATACGGCAACCAAGTTTCCTTCACCGTACACCTGTTGGCGGGGTCCAAAGACGTTACCGTATCGGAGGATGACGCATCGGAGCTCTGGGTACTGCTTGGCATACATCTGAACGTAGTGCTCAGCAGCAAGCTTTGAGGTCCCATAGGGATTACATGGCTCTACCGCGGAGGTTTCCTCGTATGGTAGTTGCTCATGTTCAGCATAGACTGCTCCGGTCGAAACGAATATGAACGTGCCTACCTGACTTTCACGTGCTGCTTGAAGGAGGTTAACTGTACCTAGGACATTAACCGCTGCATAGTCAACTGGTCTGTGGAATGACTCGGGTACTTTAATGAGAGCAGCGTGGTGGTTGATTGCATCGAAACGCTCGTTTGCAAGAAACTCGCGCACATGTGGCGAACGAACATCAAGTTCGACGATGCGAACACCTGGAGGGACATTCTCGCGTCGTCCCGTCACAAAGGTGTCCAGCACGACGACCTCGTACCCGCGCTCGAGATATGATTCGACGATGTGCGAGCCGATAAAACCTGCACCGCCGGTAACGAGCACTTTCATGTGCCTTCCTCGAGAAACTGGAGCCGTCGGAGTGCTCGAGCACCGATGTCTGTACGGTAGTACATTCCCTCGAACCGGATCGAAGCAACGGCGCGGTAACACTGCTCGATCGCTCCAGACAGCGTATCAGCATGTGAAGTGACGTTCAATACGCGACCACCGGATGTGATGAGTATGCCATGGTCATCCACCGCAGTTCCTGCGTGATAGACTCGCGCAAACTGTCGCGCTTGTTCGATACCAGTAATAGGGAATCCTGTCGAATAGGAGCCGGGATATCCTTTACTGGTAAGGACCACAGTGCAACTATAACCCTCCGATATTGTTCGGATCGCTGTTCGTTCGAGCCGTCCACGGGCAGCGCTGTAGAGCAACCTCGCGAAGTCGCCACGGAAGACTTCTACCACCGATTGAGTTTCAGGATCACCAAAGCGGACGTTGTATTCAACAACGAAAGGCGCTCCGTCGGCAATCATCAAGCCAATGTAGAGACACCCAACAAACGGTGCATTTTCGGAAATCATCCCCTGCAAAGTTGGCTGAACGATGCGCTGCTCGACTGAAGCAAGGAGCGCTTTGTTCAGAAGTGGCGCAGGAGCATAGGCACCCATACCACCAGTGTTTGGACCGCGGTCTCCATCGTAGAGGCGCTTGTGATCCTGTGCAGGTGCTAAGAGCAGGTAATCGTTGCCATCGCATATCGCAAAGATCGAGGCTTCTTCTCCCGAAAGAAATTCTTCGATGACAACACGCTTGCCTGCCTCTCCGAAAGCACCATTGAACATACGTTCGAGTGTTGCATGAGCTTCTTGGTAGCTGGTTGCGATGACGACACCTTTTCCTGCTGCTAAACCATCAGCTTTGAGTACAATGGGTAAGGCTTGCTGCTCGATGTATTGGCATGCCTCATCATATTCGTCCGCAGTAAAACTCTTCCATCGGGCGGTCGGAATCCCGTAACGCTCCATGAAGCGTTTCGCATACCACTTGGATGATTCTAACCGTGTCGCTGCTTGAGAGGGACCAAAGACGGGAATTTCTTCTAATCGGAGGATGTCTGAGATTCCGGCTGCAAGCGGTGATTCTGGCCCAATGACGACAAGGTCAATGTTGTTCTCATGGCAAAAAGCCGCAACGTGTCGTCCATCAATCGTCGCGGGTAGTTGTGCGTGGTGAGCATACTCAAAGATGCCAGGATTCCCTGGATATGCCCACAGTTCTGGTCGTGATTCTGATTCAGCAAGCACACGGACGAGAGCATGTTCCCTTCCACCGGAGCCAATGACAAGCGCACGCATTGTTGCTACCTAAAATGGGACTTCGTCGGTCGCGTCGAATTGGTTATACCGATCCTCTTCCACAGGTGAATCCTTGAGAGGTTCGATTTTCCATACATCGAGACTGGTAAAATAGAGCGGTTCTCCATCCTTTCCTTGAACTTCACGTCCAGAAATGGAAAAGGTAATCTTCACTTCAGCACCCAGCTGGTATCCTTCGATGAGATTGCACCGATCTTGCTTGAGCGTGAACTTGACATGCTGAACGTACATGCCATCCTGGATACTCACGATGAATTCGCGCTTGCGAAAGCGCTCGGTTACCTGTTGCTCTGGAAACACTTTGTAGAGCGTACCGACAGCTTCGTAAGGCATAGCATTACCGTGTGGTTAGTCCTTGGGAATCCATTGTTCAATCATGCGCGGAAATTCTGCGAGCACTGTGTCGATCTGCTCGGTGTTGGGCACACCGGCTGTTGCAAGTGTCGGCCTGCCGCCGCCTTTTCCTCCAAGACGTGCAGCGAAAGCAGCCACAAGTTTCCCAGCCGGATACTGCGACGCAAGATCATCGGTCACTGCACAGACGAGCTGCGTCTTTCCATCTCCGTGCGCTGCAAGGAGACTAATGCCACTCTGCCCAAGCTGTTGCCGGAGCGTTTCAGCGACGCTCAGTAAGTGATCTGCGGTATGAACAGGTATCAATCCTGTCACGACGCGAACCGTGCCGACCAAGCGCGCTGTGCCCAACAGGTGCGGCAACTGTTCAGCGAGCAACTGTTCAAGACGCAGTTTATCGAGCTGCCGTTCAAGATTGTGGATGCGCTCGACAAGCTGCTCGTACTCAACTGCTTTCTCGTGTGTGATGCGTCGCAATTTCTCGACGTATGTCACAAACCCCCACCCTGTCACTGCCTCGATCCGACGGACTCCTGCTGCGATGGCTGATTCATCCGTAAGCGCAAAGAGCCCGATTTCGCTCGTATTCCGGACGTGAGTACCACCGCAGAACTCAACGGAGAATTGTTCATCAACGATTACGACTCGGACGATGTCGCCGTACTTATCACCGAAAAACATTTTGACGCCGGGAATTTGCCGAGCTTGGTCTATCGGGAGAATTCGCGTCTCGACTGGGATACGCTCGAGTATCTTCTCGTTGACGATTTGCTCGATTTGTCGGATCTCTTCTGGGTTAAGTTTTCCAAAGTGAGAGAAGTCGAACCGTAAGCGGTCGGGCGCAACGAGTGAACCGCTTTGTTTGACGTGCTCACCAAGCACACGACGCAACGCTTCATGGACCAGATGAGTTGCAGTGTGGTTACGCTGAATATTCCACCGCCGATCAACATCCACACGCGCGTGAGCTGGACTACCTTGCAGTGACCGTGGCACAGCGCGATCGCAGATGTGAACGATTGCATTACCTACACGACGCACATCACGAACAGTGAAGCATTCTCCTCCGATTTCAATCGTGCCGGTATCGCTCACCTGCCCACCTGATTCAACGTAAAATGGCGTTGCAGAGAGGACTACTGCATTTCCATGAATTGCAACTACGCGACTTTCTCCTTCGAGCGTCTCATAGCCGATGAACTCACTCTCTCCATCCAGAGTCGAAAGAGTAACCTCCGTCGTGAGGCGTTTTTGTGCCTGGCGTGATCGTTGTCGTTGCTGCTCCATAAGACGTTCGAAGCCTGCACGATCAACCGCTAATCCCTCTTCACGTGCCACAAGTTCGGTCAAATCGAGCGGAAATCCGAAGGAATCATAGAGGAAGAATGCATCCTCACCGCTGATCGTGCGTTCACCACGAGCTCGCGTTTGTGCAGCAATGGCAGCAAAACGTTCCAACCCACGGTCAAGCGTCGCAAGGAACATCTCTTCTTCTGCTCTGATGACGCGCTCAATCGTCGCCCGATGCTGATGGACTTCGGGAAACGTTTTCCCCATGATATCGGCGAGCACTTCTACCAAACGGTATAGAACAGGCTGATCGAACCCAAGGTTACGTCCATACCGTACAGCCCGACGAAGGATACGACGTAGGACGTATCCACGCCCTTCGTTACCGGGCAACGCGCCATCTACGATCGCAAACGAGAGTGCACGGACGTGATCTGCCATCACACGCATTGCCACACCTGTTGGCGATCGGAGGTCCTGGGAGTACATCATTCCCGAAAGCTCCTCCAGTCGCGCAATGAGGGGGGCAAATAAGTCAGTATCGTAATTCGACTCTTTGCCTTGGAGCACCGCGGTGATACGTTCGAGCCCCATGCCAGTATCTACATGCTTGCGAGGAAGCTCGGAAAGCGTTCCATCGGCACTGCGGTTGTATTGAATGAAGACATTGTTCCAAATCTCAATGACAAGCTGTGATCCAGCGTTGACCAGCGGACGCCCACTACAATCGGCAGTGCGGTCGTAGTGAATTTCGGTGCAGGGTCCGCAAGGACCTGTCTCACCCATTTCCCAGAAGTTATCCTTGTCGCCAAAACGGAGAATTCGATCCTCCGGTAGGTGTCGGCGCCAGAGTTCGAACGATTCGTCATCACTGTGGTGTACCGTCGCAAAGAGTCGCTCGCGGGGCAACTTCCACTCACAGGTGAGGAGCTCCCATGCCCAAGCAATCGCTTCCGCTTTGTAGTAGTCACCGAACGACCAATTGCCAAGCATCTCGAAGAAGGTATGGTGGTATGTATCATAGCCCACTTCCTCGAGGTCGTTGTGTTTACCGCTGACGCGAATGCACTTCTGCGTATTCACAGCGCGAGTGTAGTCGCGTGTTCCTGTACCGAGGAACACATCCTTGAATTGATTCATCCCAGCATTCGTGAACAGCAACGTTGGGTCACCGTGAGGAATCACTGGACTGCTCGGCACGATACGATGGCCACGTGCTGCAAAGAATTCCAGAAAAGAAGATCGAATGTCGTCGGAGCGCATCCCGTTCGTGCTCATCAGTGTGGTACTGCTCGTGCGTAATCGAAACGGTCCGGAAGTGCTGCTTCCCAGAGTGTTCGGAGCTCCGCAATACTCCAGTTCCCAACACCCTCGATTGCGAGGCTATCACCTTCGGTTATGCCGAGCCGATGACATGGTACTCTTGAGTCCGTCATTACCTTTTCGAGGCGCTCTGCGTCGCGTTGAGCAACGGTCACGATGACACGCGACTGTGCTTCACCAAAAAGATGTCCCCACGTCGGTGGGAATGGCAGTACGATGCGTGCACCGACACCACCCAGGATAGTTGCCTCTGCTAACGCAATCGCAAGTCCACCTTCGGATGTATCATGTGCGGAGCGAATCAATCCAGCTTTAATCATCTGGAGCAGTGTACGCTGCAGGCGTACCTCCTGCTTGGGATCAAAGGGTGGTGCCGTCCCAAGTGGTTCGCCAGCAAGCATCACGACAAGTTCACTCCCATCAAGCCGATCACTCTGCCAGCCGAGAAGATACACAACATCGCCTGCACGCTCGAATCCCGATGGAGTGATATGCTCAAGCGATTCAATGATACCGAGCATCCCAATCGTCGGTGTAGGGTAAATCGCGTGCTGTTGCGATTCGTTGTAAAAACTGACGTTTCCACCTGTGACCGGTGTATCGAGTAGACGACACATATGTCCCATTCCAAGGACAGCACTCCGAAATTGCCAATAAACTTCGGGGTCGTACGGGTTCCCAAAATTGAGGCAATTTGTGATTGCAACAGGTTCAGCACCAGCACAGACGCAGTTTCGAGCTGCTTCTGCAACAGCGATCATTGCACCAACGTAAGGGTCGAGATAAACGTACCGGCTATTGCAATCGGTCGAAAATGCGAGCGCTTTCCCGGGAACTTCCTTGAGTCGGACGATTGCAGCATCACTGGATCGTTCAATTGTGTTCGTACCAACGTGGCGGTCGTACTGCTCATAAATCCAGCGTTTACTGGCAATCGTCGGCCGAGCAATCAACGCACGCAAGAGCGTTGAAGGAGTGTGTATAGCGTACTCTTGTTCGAAGTTCACCTGGTCGAATGCCTGTGTGTGTTCCAGATAAGCCGCTGTACGCCATTCACGCTCATAAACGGGTGCTCCCCCACCAACAACGAGAGCAACGGCGGGTACGCAGGCAACGCATTGACCATGGTGCCAGAAACGGAGCATCCCGTCGTTTGTAACCGTACCAATTTGAATGATCGGCACATCCCACTTGCGGCAGATGCGTTCAGCGATATCTTCTTTTCCGCGCTCGACGACGAGCAGCATGCGTTCTTGCGATTCGCTCAGCAATATTTCGTAAGCGTTCATGTCCTCTTCGCGAAGCGGAACGCGGTCTAGATCAATCTCCATCCCAACGCCCCCTTTTGCACTCATCTCGCTGGTCGAGCAGGTTATCCCTGCAGCGCCCATGTCCTGCATCCCTACGACGCAACCTAATCCGACAAGCTCGAGCGTCGCCTCAAGGAGTAATTTCTCAGCAAAGGGGTCCCCAACTTGGACGCTCGGACGCATATCAACGCTTGCTTGGTCAAACTCGCGCGATGCAAGGAGCGATGCACCATGAATACCATCCCGCCCCGTCCTTGATCCCATCAGCATCACGGGATTGCCCACTCCACGTGCGGCCGATGGCACTATTTCATCGGTACGGACAATCCCCACAGCCATTGCATTGACCAGTGGATTGTCGTTGTAGCACGGATCGAAGTAAACATCACCACCCACTGTTGGAACCCCGAACGAATTGCCGTAGTCACCAATACCACGCACGACGCCTCGTACGATGTATTGGGTACGCCGCATCTCCGGATCGCCAAAGCGAAGTGTATTGAGAAGTGCGATCGGACGCGCTCCCATGGTAAAAATGTCGCGGAGAATTCCACCGACCCCCGTTGCTGCCCCTTGGTAGGGTTCAATTGCAGACGGATGGTTATGCGATTCAATTTTGAACGCGATAGCCCAACCATCACCAATATCGACCAGCCCAGCATTCTCTTTTCCAGCTTCAGCAAGCAGCCGCCCTCCGCTTCGAGGAAGTGTTTTCAGCATCATGAGCGAATTCTTGTACGAACAGTGTTCGCTCCACATGACGCTGAACATGCCGAGCTCTTCGTATGTCGGTACCCGTCCCAGCAGCTGAATAATGCGGTCGTATTCGTCAGCGGTTAATCCGAGTTCAAGGGCAAGTGACTGGGAAACACTATCCGCCTGCGGGCTTTGTGCAATCGATTCGGCGATTAATGTCATCATGATATGTTGTTTAAGGAACTGCTGCCTCGCAAGAGGTGCAGTCGCAAAAATACCGCCTCACGATTAGTAAGACGCCATCCGGTCAAACTGCTCACGGGTCATGAGCGAAATGGTGGGCAACGACTCAGCGTGAAGGCGTTCGTTGATAGGTTTAAGCTCTGAATCTACTCTGCCATCGAACCACTGCTGAATTTCCGATAATCGTTTTGCATACTGGTCGATGAGATTGAGTTGCTCATCAGTCGGCTGTCCTGGATAAAACGCAATATCACCATAGAGGTCGGCAAGTTTTTCACGAAGCTGTGGCTCAGTATCTGCAAAGAGCGATGCTTTCTTGGCAACAATCGTGTAGTAAACGGAATCGAGCTGCTGCGCCAGTCGACGCATGCGTTCTCCAAGCTCGTCGGTTCGCGTATAGGCACGTGATTGGAGCGTATCACGCAAGTGCAACATGCGCTCAACTATATATGCTGTCTCTTCGATCATCGTATAAAGTCGCATGAGCGCTGCAAAGTTTGCTCGCCGCTCCGCCAATGTTATGCCAGAAGCAGAGTCATGAAAAATTTCGATTTTCCCAGTATAGCTCTGGCCGTTTTTTGTAATTCGCACGGTGTAGGTACCAGGGAGGACGCGCGGACCAAATGAACCACCTCCAGTATTCGGCGACCGAGCAACTCGCGGCGGTTTCATGTTCATACCCCACCCGATGCGATTGATTCCTTTCACCTTTCCAGGTGGTACAGTTGCAATGACTGAACCCGTTGAATCGAGAATTTCAACAGTCATCTCACCAATCAAATGTCGAGCACGTTGGTAATACACAATGTGAGCGTCAGAACTCGGCGAGGGAGCGACGTACTGGTCGGAACCGGAGAATTCTTGGAAGCCACTCTCATAGCGCTGGATCGTCGGTTTCGTTGGGAGAATGACAATTTCGTGACTTAAGTCTTCAGGACGTAATGCTCGCAGTGGTGTAATGTCGTCGAGAATGTATGCTCCCCGTCCATGCGTTGCGATGATCAGGTCGTGATGACGATGGTGTATTTTTATGTCACGGACCGGTGTCGCAGGGAGAGCACGGTACCGAGCAAAGCTCATTCCACCGTCGACTGAAATGTAAAGTCCTAATTCCGTTCCGACAAAGAGAAGGTTCGGGTTGAGGAGATCTTGGCGGATCACGTGCACAAAGCCCCGGATACTATCGGTATTGAGCACTTCCCAGGAACGCCCCAAATCACGTGTACGAACAATGTACGGCTTCATGTCGCCACGTGTGTGGTTATCGAACGTAACAAAACACGTCGCGCGATCGTGTGGACTTGGTTCAACACAGCTTACCCATGTCCCTCGAGGTACAGACCGTGGAAGCGACGATTGGAGATTCTTCCATGTTGAACCACCATCGGTGGTGAGCTGAAGATTCCCATCATCAGTCCCGACCCATATCACTTGCTCATCGAGTGGTGAATCGGCAAGTGTGTAAATCGTGCAGTGATTTTCAGCGCTCGTATTATCACGAGTCACACCACCACTTTCTTGAGGATCGTACTTGCTCGAATCATTCGTTGTCAAGTCAGGTGATAATCTCTGCCATGTTTCACCATGATTTGTTGACCGATGCACATACTGCGAGCCGATGTAGAGATACCGTGGATTGGCGCTACTTACTACAATCGGTGTATTCCAGTTGAACCGGAGTTTAGGCTCATGTGTGCCTGCACGCGGTTGTATTGATCTGGTCTCATTCGTTCGGATATTTCGCCGGACTGCTTGGCCACCTTGCGATTCGAAGTAGATGAATTCAGGCCGTACAGGATCGCGCACGACAGCAAATCCATCACCCCATCCCGTTGATTGCCAGTCGCAGTTGGTAATTACTCCACCGCGCACGCGATGCGGCACCATCCACGACCCATTGTCTTGCAGACCACCCATGATGTGGTACGGGTCATCATCGTCGTAGCTAATGCGATAAAACTGGGCAAGGGGGAGGTTATGGAACATACGCCAGCTTTGCCCACGATCGAAACTTTCGTACACCCCACCATCGGTTCCGATGAGCAAGTGTTGTGGATTGAACGGATCAATCCAGAGGGCATGGTGGTCAGGGTGCAAGGCACCTCCATAAGAGAATGTGTTAAAGGTCCGCCCTCCGTCATTACTTATCGCGAGTTGGAATGTCAGTCGGTAGACTCGGTCAGCATCATATGGATCGATCACCATGGAGGAAAAGTAGAATGGGCGCGCTGTTACGTTGACAGCCGAAGACCTCTTCTCCCAGTTCTCCCCACGATTTGTAGAGCGGTAGAGTGCACTTTGTTTTGATTCTACCATTGCATAAACGATCTCCGGCTTTGAAGGTGCAATTGCTAATACGATACGTCCTAAGTCACCCGTGGGAAGGTCTGTCGTAAGCTTGCGCCATGTTGTGCCACCATCCGTTGATTTGAAGAGGCCACTGCCGGGTCCACCGGATGCAAATGAATATGCTGTGCGCCGAAACTGCCACATTGCAGCATACACGATATTGGGTTGAGAGGGATCAACTACAACATCTGCACAGCCAGTCTTGTCATCCACATAGAGTACACGCTGGAAAGTCTTTCCTCCATCGGTCGAACGGTAGAGCCCTCGATGCGGTGAATCACTCCAGAGTGCCCCCAACGCTGCAACATAGACCACATCGGGATTGTGTGGATTGAGCGCAATCTTTGCAATGCGCTCGACACTATCGAGTCCTACTTTTTTCCATGTCTTGCCACCGTCGCGTGTACAATAGATGCCACCACCAATCGAAACACTGTTTCGAACATTCGATTCACCTGTACCAACCCATACTACCGAATCTTGGTGTCGCGGATCAATTGCAATGGCACCGATGGAGAGATAGTCTTGCTTGTCTAAGATGGGGTCAAAGGTCAAACCCCCATCACGTGACTTAAAAACACCACCTGCAGCAGAGCCTACATAGATCACAAGTTTTCGGTCATTCGGATGCAATGAATCAACCGTCACGTATACAGCATCAATTGCCGTGATTCGTCCCGAGCAGGTTGCAGGACCCAATGCACGTGGTTTGAGGTTGCCGAAGATTGAGGATGAAGTGCTCGATTGTGCAAATGAGACAACAACGCTTAGGACAAAGGAAGTCAAAGTCTTCATGAACCATCATTCGGATATTGTTACTTCGCAGGGGGTGCAAAGAGCGATTCTTCCAGGAGCGGATTAAGTGCGTATCGCTTGACAATGATGGTAGAGCCTGAGCTTGTCAAAACAGTCGGAAGAAGTACACCGTCAACAGTGCGGTAGTCGCTGTAGCTCATCTCCCACTCGAGAGGTTCCCCACCGATTGTCGCTTCGACGCTGAGCTTAACAGGTAAGAATGCATCAGGATCAATGTAGTATGTCCACAGTGAACCATCACTGTGTCGGCACTGCAACTTGAAACAGTCAGAGCCATCGATGTCATCAGTGCCATTGAACTGCAGCTTATTGGGGTTGTTGAGCAAGTCATTTACCAGGATTTTGGAAAAGCAACGCAATCGAAATACCATTGTTTCATTCATTGGTTGGGGATCGAGGGAGTATGACCACGGCTGAATAGTCCACCCTTGGAGACCATTGATCCACGATGTGGCAGTGATGCCGGGTTGGATGACAATCTCGGTGCGAACGTTGTCGCCCATACACCAAGCACGGTAGCTTCGCTGCCATGAGCCATCACTACTGGTCACAAGACCCTCGATACTGCATGATCGAAGCTGCTCGAGCTTTGCTGCGTTGCCAATCGCTTTGCGATAACGCGCAACGATACTCGATGCATCGTGCGCAACAGTAAGTGAAGAAAGGATAGCTAAACACAGTACTACAAGCATAGATCAACGCGTGTGTGGAACGGAACAGTGCAAAATACGAGCCTTTTTTCGAAGAGTTACATCACTTTTGCACTCGAAATGCTTTCCATCGAACGGTGGACGGAGACTTCTGAAAAACTCACTTCACAAAGTACTCTATCATTGCTCCCCTCACTATGCATTCGCTGTACTTATCTCGGTTTTATGCTCTGAACAGCGTTGGACAAAAGATGTGTCCATATCGTATGAATGGTGATGCGCTGTTTTACACTCCGATGCATCGCTTGACTTACCGTGCTTGGCTACTTCGCAACCGTTCCGCAACGGTTAGGATGCACTGCACGTAATCATTGCTGTTGTTGTAGTGAAAAAGTGCTGCTTCTTGTTGAGCACGCTGCGGTCCCCACCCATTTGTCTTGAGGTAGTTTGCTACACTTACGATTGCATCATTGACGTTGAACAAATCAACCGTTCCATCACCATCTCCATCGCGTGCCCACCTGCGATAGCTCGATGGGATAAATTGTGGAATACCAAATGCACCAGCCCAGGAGCCTCGAAGCTCGAGAACATCGAGAACAGAATCCTGAGCAATACGCCACAGTTCTTCCAATTCAGAGAGCGCCCATACAGCTTTTCGGCTGCTACGCACTTCAACCAGTGAATCGAGCATTGCACGTCGAGCAGGATCAGCTATCGTATCACGGTAGCTCATCTGATTTGCGCGGATATTCTCGGGTTGATCTGCCGCAGCAAGCGATGCGAAGACGCTCCACACGTGGTTTGACCCTGTGATACGTCCGAACTTTGTTTCCACCCATAGGATCGCTATGACAATTTCAGGTGCTACGCCATAGTCTTGCCTTGCTCGTTCTAATTGTGCTCGATTCGAATCGAGAAACGCTTGACATGCCCGAATCGAAGCATCGCTCCAATTGTGCGAATAGTCAACGCGCCGAAGAAAGCCAGTCACATTGATCCTGAGCATCGGCTCTAAGAATGCCGTCGCAGGGTGGTGAAATGCCTTCCATAAGAATGCGGAATCAATACCTCGTTCGAGTAAGCGATAGACCGTCGGAGCAAACCGCTCGTCACTCCCCTCGACAATAGCGCGTGTTTGTTCCATCCGCTGTCGCACCTTCGGATCGAGTGTCGAACAGCCATCGATAAACAAACTGGCGATTGCAAGGAGGCAGAAAGAACGTATGTGCTCAGCGCACATTGCTATTGGAGATTGGTGTTTCAATGGTGATTTGCACGGTACGGCAGTACGAGCGCCCTTCGGGGGTGGCGTTATCATAGAGCAGCTCATCGCTGCCTTTGGGGACGATTACTACTCTTTCATCGGGGAGACCCAATGCACGCTGGACCTCCACGCAACGACGCCGTGCAAGATCGCGGTTGTAGTTCGGATCACCGCTCCGATCAGCATAGCCAGCAATAACCACACTTGAGTTCGGCTGGACACGTGACTTAATCTCGTCAAGCAACTGGCGATGGGCCGATGTCAACTCTGCTTTATTGAAATCGAACACAATGAGCGAAAGTCGGTCTAGGCGCTTGTCATCACGCTGTTCGAAGCGCTTTTGACGGATAGTCAACTGCTGAACATCAAGTGTGAAAGTTTTGTCAAGTGTCTGTCCTGTGCGGTCACGCACTGTGTACGAAACTTCAACTGGACGGTCGAGCTTAGGATATGGAGGCTCTGTGACATTCCAACGATATGGCATGAGCGCACTTGAGTCCCCATGCATTGTTCGTAACGATCTGCCATCCTGTTCGATTGTTACGTGCCATTCTCGAAGCCCTACCTCTGAATGTACCTGTGGTACAAGCTCAATAAGTGGAGGGTTGGCACTCACACTTACCAAGCCTATTGTCATTGGACGGAGAATCTCCGGTGCATTAGAGTAAAGTTCAACGCGCCGATTTTCCTCTTGCCCTTCGGAAGTTGCATTATTCGACGGTGACGAGGGTAAATTCCGGGCACGGACTGTGATTCGGTCGGGTTCAATCCCCCAGACTCGAATGAAATAATTCCGCACTGCCTCTGCTCGTGCCTGCGAGAGTGCAAGATTATTCGCTTCAACGCCAGTTCCAGAATTGGTACCAACAAGGATTAACTTCGCCTGTGGTGTGCGGCGCATCCGACTCCCTACGATGTTGAGCACATGCTGATAGATGGGAATAGTCGCTGCAGGTAGACGTTTTTCGTCGAACGTTGCAGTATCAGAGGGCTCAATGAGTGAAAGGCGGGTGAGCTCCAGGCTCGAGCTCCCCTCAGAGAAGAACACATAGGGCAACAGTGGGAAGCTCTCTTCAACTTCTGTTTCTTCGATGACGACACGGGCGAGGCTATCGATCGGCGTACCATCGGCTCTGAGTGGACGTACATCTACATCGAGTGCAAGCAATGCGGGGCGAGGCGTGCGGCGTTCATAACGCTCGGAGATCGTTGTTGTGGTAATTACGATTTGCTGCTCGCCATCACGTTCCTGTCGACGATCGTTGCTTTCCTGGTAAGATGTACGGACAATTTCTTCCCGTTCTATGCCAAGGACAGCAATTGTGGTCGTGTCTCGGACGTAAATCGTATCAAACAAATACTTCGGTGGTGGAGGAGGATAGAGTGCATAGCGTACGCTTGTACCAATGGCAATAGGTGCAATGCGCCATGGTACGTCGCTGGTCACTGGAACAAGCGAATAATAGTACCGAAGCTCTGGCGTAATCAAGAGCTCGCCAGTCAAGGGAATATCCAACCCTGCCGCAAGACTCACATGGAATTGCATGTGATTTAGATTTCCAACTGCCCCGGTAGTACGATTCCGCTGACGAGATGAATCCGGTAGGTAAAACACATAGTCTGGTTGCGTAAGTGTTTCAACCTGTTCGAATTTGTTGCCAACGATTGTAGAAAGTCGTAGTCCGATTCCTAACCGAACACGGTGGAAAAGCAACGCACCGACGACAGGTTCTGCAACAATTGCAGGGAAACTCGTAAAAAGTTCATGCATCGCTTCCACTGTGGTTGTTTGATTTGTTCCACCAATCTCAGCAGTGTTTCCAATTATCTCGTTGCGAAAGAGCTGACCGCTCAACGGTGCATATCCGACACGGAGTTCCACTGCAAGTGGGTCACTCAATGGATAGGTTGCCAACAGTCCTACACTCCCAACGCCACCAGTTCCCGTTGTATAGTTTGATCCACATCGGAATGCATTTGGCAACGACAGAAAATCAGCAGATTGGATGTTGTTCTGGTACGCAGCCCACCCACCAACGTAAATCCACGGACGGCGTTCCTGGGCAACAAGGTGAATTGCAGCAAACAGTAGACAGCAAAGTGCCCTCCGTAGCGGGAGAAATGACATGCGTGCGTTCAGGGGTGATTGATGTCACAGATTGGAGCAAATATACCAGCTCTATCCATATGAATGATGCTTTAGATACGGACACTCTCGTTACTCTCTTCGTGGATTGTTTGCTTACTTGAGCACAACAATTGGTGTACGGTACGTTCCAATGGGCGTTTCAATTGTCAACATCAGAATGCCGCTGGGAGCTCGATCGAGTGGTAATTCGATGTACTCCCGAGGTTGAGTACGGAGCATTAGTGTACGTCGGTCTATAAGTTCACCGCTATATGCCCGGAGTTCCAGTCCATAGGTTCCTTCGATTGAATTGTCAATTGTAAGCGTCACGTGTTCTGACGCTGGGTTGGGTTGGAGCCGGAGCTGGAGTGCACCTCCAAGCACAATCTCACGAGCAAAGCAATATGGCTCGAGTGAGAGAAGACCGTTGACAATCTGCACCACAGGCGGTTTGAGTACATCACGAACTGAAATCGTTGCAATGCGGATCGAATCATGCAACACTGTGGTTGCTAAGCCTCTCCCCTGAATCGTGCTGAGTGTAAATGGTTTGGTAGTTCTGAGAGTAATACCAGTGCGTACGATGTGGATGCTGTACCATCCATCAGGATCAATATTCGAGTGGAGGGCACTGCCTCCGCTTACGCCAGTAAACTCGAACATCCGACCATTGATACGAACAATATAGTCAACTGTCGCATCGATCAGTGAATCTTGTTCACTAACCAACTGCAACAGTATCGGAATAGTGAGACTTTGACCAACCGCACCATGTGTATCCAGAGCTTTTGCGATGGTTGTGATACGTTTGTCGTACGATGAAAGGAGGACTGGCTGCACGTAGGTCCATGGACACGGAAGGAGGACATCCAATTCGACGCGTATAACCGTCGTATCCGGCACAAGTGGAGAGTATTTGAGCACTATATCGAGACGTTCACCGACCTGCAGTACTTGTCCATTCGTGCTCGCAACTTGCCTCCCTCCAATCAAGAGCCGGACGATGCGTAGTTCAGGATAGTTCGGTGTTATACGGACCGTGCCAAGCGTCAGCGGTTCATCATCGGTATTGACAAAGAAAATTGTCTGCTCTGGGTAATCGAGCAACGTCTCGCGATCGAGGAACTGTGCGTCGCCTCCACCGGACATTGAGACGGGGTTGATTACAGTCGTAAACGGCGGAGAACTTCCCGGACAGCCGATGCTATCGTAGACTGTTACTCGGTATGTTCCTGGCTCATTAATCGCGAGAGTTGGTGTGGTCGCACCAGTGTTCCATTCGTACCGAGCAAAGCCTGGTGTTGCGCGCAGCTCGATAGTCGTTCCTGCACAGAATTTGGAGGGACCTGTAATTGTCGGCTGCGGAGTTGTATTTGCACGAACCGTCTCGGGAGGAGAGGTGTTTGTGCATCCATTAGAATCGGTTACTGTAACGGTGTAAACACCTGCCTGCTGATCACTAATCGTGATGCGCTGCGTGCGAGCACCATTCGACCACACGTAGTCCGTGTAGCCACTACCGGCATTGAGCGTGGTAGTTTCACCAGGACACAAATGCACGCGCCTTTCTGCTGTAATTCGCGGTTGAGGTAGTGGATGGATTCGTACGGTTGCATCAGCATAATAGTCGCATCCTTTTTCTCTATCATGCACACGGAGCGAAACCGTCGATAGACCACTGGAATCCCATCTGATGCGTATGACGTTGGAATGTGGATCACCAAGGATGATACCACCACCTGTAATTTGCCACTGATAGTCATAAAAACGATTGTATGCTGTACCGAACGTAATCGTTTTCCCCTGGCAAATTTCAGGTGGCAGTGCAAAGCTTGCCGGTGGCGGTTCGGTGACCGTGACACGAATTGCAGCACGTTGCACACAGCCCTGGGCGTCTTGGACAAGAATTCGATAGAGTCGCGATGCTGGTGGTATAAGGCGTTGAACTACGGCGCGACGGTCAAAGGTATCCTGGACCGGGTTCCCACGCTCATCATATGCTTCCCACTGGTATTGATACGGTGGTATTCCACCACTTACCATCGCCGAATCTCCAAGCTGAATCTCCTTCCCATAACAAATGGAGGTATCACGAACACGGAGTGTCATCGCGGGTTTGACGCGAATGAGGATACTGTCGGTCCGTGTGCACCCCTTCGTATCGGTTATGGTACAGTAATATCGTGTCGTGGTGGTTGGAAATACAGTGGGGTTGGGAATGTCGGCTGAGCTGATGCCTGACTGTGGAGTCCAGCTGACCCTATATGGGGGAGATCCTCCACTTGCAAGTGGATTAGCCCCTACTTGCACTGGTTCACCTGGGCAAATCTCATATGATCTCTGTGCGATTGCCAGTGTAATAGGTTGTGACACTGAGATGCGTGCTGTGTCGTAGGCAGTGCATCCACGTGCGTCTGTTACACGAAGAATGACTGTACGCATTTCGACGCGGTCAGTCGGAAAGGTCGGATTGGACGATACAGCATTCCGTGTGGAGGGAGGTAAGCCACTCCATTCAAACGAATACGGCGGTTCTCCTCCGTATGCCGTCGGCGAACTACCGAGGACAACATCCTGCCCCACACAGACTTCAATTGATCCGCCCGCATTGATGCGCGGTGGAAGAAACATGAGCAGCAGTACTGTGTCACGTCCGACAAGTCCATCCGCATCGGTAACGGTGAGGATATAGCGCTGATTGCTTCGGAGCGCTGTGAGCACTGGATTGGGTGATGAAGGATCACTTAACCCGAAAGGTGGCTCCCACTCGTACCGGTACGGTGCGCGTCCGCCGAGAGCTGTCGGCGAACCGCCGAGTTTTGCTTTCTGTCCTTGACACAACTTGAGGGTATCCTTCCCGGCATCGACGATGATTTGCGCATGCAGTGCCTGCACAAGGAGCAGCACGCAGATCCCGGTAAGTGCTACCCGCATAGCGTACCTGGGAATGGTGTAGATTCGATTGTCGTATATCAGTAGCATAAATTGTGCAAGTCTCCGCTACGGCTGGGTTCTACCGTCGTGATGCACAAACATACGTAAAAGCAACGTCAACGGTATTTCCACACTCATCACACAACATGCTACCGCTGTGAATATCGGCACGTCGGTGCCAAACTGGATAATTGATTAGATGGAGAAAAGAGATCCGCAATCACTTGGGCACGGTAGTCGAAAATGCGTGCAAGCTGGCTCTTTATCCAGATCCGATGGGCAACAGTCCCGAACAGCCCAAATGGCAAACAGTAATATACTTCATCTTCAATCAGCGTCGCATGTCCTCCCTCGACTGACGTAAAGCGGTGAGTATGATGCCAAAACGAATACGGTCCGCGTAGCTGTACATCCACGAAATGGTGTGGTGGATGATACTGCGCTATGTACGTTGTCCAACGAAACGGAATACCAGCGAGTCGTATCCGATAATCAATCAGTGCACCTTGTTCCATAGGTATTGGCGATGGCGTCAATATTTCGAAGCGGAGCGAAGCAGGTGTGAGTCGCTCAAGATTTTCCGGTCGTTCGAAGAATGCAAATACTTCGTGTAATGGCGAGAAGACTTTCTGACGACGGTAGAGCTTCTCCATCTAACCTACGTTCAAATCACTGTCACAACTGTCCAGAACCTTATTCGCTGGTTCACAAGTTCCATTGTCATTAGTGTTCAGATTGACGTATTTGCTCGATGAGCTGCTCAAGCTCAGAAAGCGATAGTTCACCTTCATGAACAATACGACGCATACCGCGACTAACAATCGTCATCGGTACGGCTCCCGACCACAAGGGTGATAGTGCAGTAATCTGCTCTGAGCGTAATTTCTTGATTAGATGATAAACTTGTACACCTCCAAAACCTCGACGCCGCCAAAACGTGCGCACACGCACACTATCGACAGGAGCATCAAGACTGATGAGTTCAACTTTAACAGTGGGGTTTCGCCGAACAAGCGAGTCGAAGACTGGCATCTCCTCGACACATGGTTTGCACCACGTTGCCCAAAAATTCCGTACAAACACGCCGGATGTATCACTTGACAACTCGAGAAGCTGTTCGAACCGAATCGGTTGAACCTCCTGTGCAGCCATAATGACTGCAGAAAAGGCGATGATTAATGCAACCTTCATCGGTTGAAATGATAATGAAACGTCGTTCGGAGCACCCCACGTGCATCGAAGCGCTCCTTGAAGGCAATCAAACTCAATGAGGGAGTCATTGGATCGGCAGATTTGGTATCCTGTGATACACCGATATCAACCCACCGATAGCCCTCTTCATAAGCGCGACGGACAATTTCGTACATGAGCAAATAAATCGGGCGGTAGTGTTCGTATTCATAGCGAAGCATGTTGTAAAAACAGAGCACAACTCGTTCATTCGTCAGGAATAAGAGAGAACCAGCAATAGGAGTGTCGTATGCATAAACCAAAAGAAGTCGTAAATGCTCCGGCACAAGGTGTCGAAGGCGGAGTAAATCATCGAGAGTATGAGTAGGCCGTGCTCCGTGCCGCGCTTTGTTTTCGAGAAGAATGTCGTAAAACGTTTGGTAGTCTTCGCTTTCCTCCACCTTGAGAATACCTTCACGAAGAATTTTCCGAATGCTCTTACGAGCGGTTTTGTCGAATCGTTCCAGAAAATGTTCACCGCGAGTCAACGGTATTGCATGGGAAATGTAGTGTAGCTCAAACCCAAAGCGACGATAGAGCATTGCGTACTCGAAGTGTTGGTTGAGCTCAGAAGCGTAGATAATAGGCGGTGGTATGATGAATGCTTCGCTCCAACCTTGAGTGCGACCATAGTCCAAGAATGCATCAACAATCCGCAAACAGTCTTCGAATGGTAAATCAGGCGAAACGAAACCGCCATAACTTGCACCGACCGGTGACCAGAATTGCTGCGGTCGGTCAGGGAAAAATCCCCCAGGGAGTACTGCTATAAGCCGTCCATTTGCGCGAAACATCAAGTGATGAAATACAAATTTGCCGGGCGTATGATAGTCGAGAAACTGTTGCCGGTGGAACATCGTGGCATTGTTACACCGACGCAAGAACGACTCCCACTCTTGTCGGTCTTCGTGGTGGTATCGGGCGACTGTGATTGACTCTTTCATGGTGATCCCCCTGCACGTACGCCACTGGTCGGTATCTGCTGACGAAGTTGCTCAATCCGATCACGCAGTGCGCCACGCGGAAAGAGTTGGCGATAGAGGACACACGTAGAAAATGCCTCATCGTATCGGGCTAGTTCAAGAAGCACTTCGACTTTGCCGACAAAGGCTTGCTCAACAAAGTCGGTATCATTGTATTCATCTATCAGTGCTTCGTAATAGAGGAGCGCCGATTGTGGTGAGCGCAGAACGCGGTACTGTACCGCAATCGAAAGCTCGCGCTGGGCAAGTTGATTTCGCAATCGTCGAATTTGGAGCTCAGCTTGGCGCGCCAGGGTGTCTTGAGGGTACTCGCGGATGAATTCACGGAGCGCTGAGATCGCTTTCCGCGTGTACTCTTGGTCACGGTCGTACGGTGGTGCGAGCTCGACGTAGCAAAGCGCAGCCTTGTAAAGTGCCTCCCGTGCGCGCGGGTGCGACGGGTGCTGCCGCCGCATCATCGAATAGTTGAACGATGCCACGATATATTCACGGCGGCGATAACTAATCTCAGCAAGGTAATACTGTGCGTCCGGTGCAAACTCACTTGCAGGGTACTGGAGCCGGATGATGTCAAACAGCCGCTGCGCCTCGTAGAGATCACCATCGTTGAACGAAGCAAGAGCATGGTCGAAAATCTCACGGGGAGTGCGGCCGGTCGCATCGAAGGTAGAAGCACAACTAGCCAGAAAAAGCGCAGCACCAAGGAGCCAAAGAAACCAATTCATAGGCCGCAAACTTACGCTGCTTCGTCCCACGACTCTCCGACCGTCGTATTGACAACGACCGGGACATCCCCCAAGGGAAGTGCGCGTTCCATTTCTGTTCGGACTGACGTTTCAATCGTCTCCACTTCATCGGGATCAACTTCGAAGACAAGCTCATCGTGGACTTGCAGGATCATCATCGATCGCATTGAGTGCTCTTCAAAGAGTGTAGCAATTGCAATCATTGCCCGCTTAATCATGTCTGCCGCTGTTCCTTGGATCGGCATGTTGATCGCGGCACGCTCTGCTGCAGCACGGACTGTGGCATTGCGACTGGTGATGTCACGAACGTACCGACGGCGTCCAAGCAGCGTTTCTACGTACCCATGCGTTCGCGCGAACTCGAGTGTTCGTTCAATGTACTCGCTAATTGAAGGGTACTGCGCAAAATAGCTCTCAATGATACGCCGTGCCTCGCTGCGAGGAATGCCGAGTCGTTGCGCAAGACCGAATTCGCCAAGCCCATACATGATACCGAAGTTCACAGTCTTTGCCGTACGCCGCATCATCGAATCAACCTGCGATTCATCCACGCCAAAGAGCGCCGCAGCAGTCGAGGCATGAATGTCCTTCCCTTCCCGAAATGCGCGACGCAACCGCTCATCACCACTGATATGCGCCATGATGCGGAGCTCTATCTGCGAATAGTCAGCCGAAAGGATTTTCCATCCTGGTCGCTGTGCAACGAATGCACGCCGAATTGCACGTCCCAGTTCAGTACGAGCCGGAATGTTTTGCAAATTCGGATCGGAGCTCGATAGTCTTCCAGTACTGGTCATCGTCTGCGAAAACGTTGTGTGGATTCGCCCAGTCTGTGGATTAACCATACGCGGTAATGCCTCGACATACGTCGAGCGCAACTTTTGCAGTTGGCGGTAGTCGAGCACATATTGCGCAATCCGATAGTGTGGCGCTAATTCACTAAGGACGGCAGCATCGGTGGAATATCCTGTTTTGGTACGTTTTCCGGACGGTAAGTGCATCTTCTCGAACAATACTTCACCGAGCTGCTTGGGTGAGTCAATGTTGAACTCTATTCCTGCTTCCTTGAAAATCTTCTCACGGAGCTGATCGATTTGTTCTAAAAGGTACGCCGATAGCATACGCAATTGCGCGGAATCAATCGCTACACCATGGTATTCCATCTCGCGCAACACGCGCACCAACGGAAATTCGATCGTCCGGGCGAGTCGATCGAGTGGTGGTTCGTTTCGAAGCTCGATTCCAAGACGAATGCAGAGCTTGTACGTAACATCAGCATCTTCACATGCATAGCGACTCGCTGTCGGTATCGGCACCTGGCGCATCGAACGTTGCGATGCACCGCGGGAACCGATGAGCTCACTTATCGCGATCGGTTTATAGCCGAGCCATCGCTCTGCGAGGGCATCCATCCCGTGCTGCGCGTCAGGATCGAGTACGTAACTGGCGATCATTGCGTCGAAACCAATGGGGCGAACGTCAATCCCATAGCGGCGGAGTATAAGAGAATCAAACTTGAGGTGTTGCCCCCACTTTGGTAAAGTGTTGCTTTCGAGCAACGGTTTTAGCTGCCTAAGTACTGCGTCCACCGGCAACCCATAGAATCGCTGCGCGCTGCCTTCAAAGAGCGTCTGCTTTTGTTCGCAATCACTATCCGCGATTGGGATATACCACGCTCGGCCCACGGTGCGTTGCTCTGTGCCGAATGCAATTGCGATTCCAACTAAGAAACACGACATTGGGTCGAGCGATGTTGTCTCTAAATCAAATACGAGGACGTGTGCCTCACTGCGGATTTGTTGACAGAGAGCGTCAAGTGCTTCGAGAGTATCAACGGTCGTATACTCGTGGTCGGTATTCTCAATCGTAGCAAGTTGTACAGATTCGCCTGTTGCCAGTTCTGTGGGTTCAAGACCAAGGATTCGCCTCCACTGGGCGGCAAGTGTCCGAAATCCCAACTCATCAAAAAGTGCAAAGAGGGTAGTGATGTTGGGGGACTGTCGTTTACACTGATCAACGGTAATAGCAACGTCAACATCGCGATGGATCGTTGCAAGTGCTCGTGAGAGGAACGCATTAGCACGGCCTTCAGCGAGTTTGTTCCGCAGTGACGCGCTCGGGATCGTGTCGAGCTTTTCATAGAGCGTATCGAGCGATCCATATTCAGCGATAAGCTTGACGGCGGTTTTTTCCCCGATGCCGCGCACTCCTGGGATGTTGTCACTTGCATCACCCATGAGCGCGAGAACATCGACGACTTGATGTGGTTCGACGCCGAAACGCTCGCGGCACTGCTGGACGCCATGCACTTGGTACTCTGCCCCACCACCATTCGGTTTGAGGAGGACAATCCGATCACTAGCGAGTTGGTAGAAGTCTTTGTCACTGGTGACGCAGTACACCATGAAGCCATCCTGCGCAGCGCGGTTTGCAAGTGTACCGATGATATCGTCCGCTTCGTATCCGGGGAGTTCGACTCTCGGAATACCGAGCGCGTCGGTGATCTGCTTGATACGTTCGAGTTGAGGGACGAGGTCTTCCGGAAATGGCTGACGGTGCGCTTTGTAATCAGCGTAGGCATCGTGTCGGTGTGTAGGCTCACTGGTATCGAAGACACATGCAATGTAGTCCGGTATGTAGCGCTCCACTAATGCGGTGATCATTGACGTGTAGCCGAAGACTGCGCCTGTTGGTTCGCCACTCGGTGACTGGAGCTGGCGACCACTGCGCATCATCGCATAGTATGCGCGGAAGACAAGTGACATTGCATCGAGTAAGTAGAGCGCTCGTTCCATAGCTGCAAATTACCGAGTACCCTCGAGGTGATATTGGTACGGTAGGAGCTACGTTGACGTCATCGCTCGAGCATCGAGCTCGATGACGACGGGGCAATGATCGCTTCCGCCAACCTCCGGTTGAATGTACGCATTCTGAAGGAATGGCACTAACGATTCGGAGACCAAGTGGTAATCAATGCGCCACCCAATGTTACGCTCACGAGCACCGCGGCGTTGGCTCCACCATGTATAGTGCCCTCCCTCGTGTACGAATACGCGGAATGCATCCACAAGACCTGTTGTGAGCAGACGGTCGAAGGCAACACGTTCCTCGGGTAAAAAGCCACTGGTGCGCTCATTTTCTTTCGGTCGAGCTAAATCAATCTCGCGATGGGCGGTATTAAAATCGCCACTGAGGACAACGTGGCGCTCACTGCGATGGAGACGTCTGACGTAGCGCCCTAACTCGTCATAGAACGCAAGTTTGTACTGGAGACGCTCAACTTTGGTAGAGTCATTCCTCGAATCGTCGGGACTGTATCCTTTGGGACAATAGACGCTCACGACACTCAGTAAACCGAAATCAACACGCAGCAATCGTCCTTCCCTATCGAACTGCTCACTGCCAATTCCCTCGAAGACAGCATCAGGCTTTACTCTGCTGTACACTGCAACACCACTGTATCCTTTTCTGACCCGCGACGGTGCGTAAAACTCGTAATAGTCGGGGGGTGGATGCATCGCATCATCGAGTTGATCGGGATCGACTCGAATCTCTTGGAGACACAGAACATGGGGCTTATTACGCTCGATGTATGAACGGAATCCCTTCCGGTATGCAGACCGCAAGCCGTTGACATTCCACGTGGCGATTGTGAGTGTCACACCAAATCGTCAGGCTTGGTGATGGACTGCATTTTCTCGTGGATAGCCTCTGGAGAAGGTGGTCTGATTGTTGTTGCGATGTAGGGGCTAACGTCCTCGAGAAGGCCAACCATCGTTTCGCGGTGGATGTATTCGGCGACAGCTTGGAGAGAGTTGGTTTCGCGCCAGATTCGGAGCTGGCGCTGTGCCCCTGATCCCATTTCGAGAATTTGGTATATGTACTCGATGTACCGACGCGTTCCAAGCTCATCAACAACATCATCAACAAATTCAAGGAGCTCCCGTATCAAATCTGCTGCTGGCAGTTCCTTTTGCTTTCCAAAATCAATGAGTTTGCCCTCTAAGCCGTAGCGGACGGCACGCCACTTGTTTTCGACCAGTAGAATGCGTGGATAAACTCTAAATGTGAGGTTCTGTGCAAAGAGTTTGTAAAGTTTCGCAACGATGGCTTGGATGAGTGCGGCGATCGCGATCGTTTCGTCAACACGCATCGGTAAATCACAGACGCGGATTTCTAACGTAGGGAATTTGGGATGCGGTCGGACATCCCACCATATTTTCTTTGGATTATCAATGCAACCAGTGCGCATGAGGATGTCCACGTAGCTTTCGAACTGCGACCAACTGCTGAAATAATCGGGAATACCAGTGCGTGGAAAGCGTTCGAACAGTTTTGAGCGATACGACATGAGTCCGGTTTCCATGCCCATCCAGAATGGTGAATTCGTTGAGATGCACAGGATGTGAGGAAGGAAGTACCGGATGACGTTCATGATTTGAATCTGGGTTTCTCGGTTTTCGATGCCGATGTGGACGTGCATGCCGAATATCAGCAGTGAACGCGCCAGCATCTGCATATCACGAACGACGTTCTGATAGTGCTCATCAGGATAAATCGGTTGATCTTGCCAGCGTGCGAAGGGGTGAGTAGAGGCTGCACCAATGAGAAGACCGTTCTGTTTGGCGATGTGCGCGATGATCGAGCGAATCTTGATAATCTCAAAGTGCGCTTCTTGAATGTTCCGACACACGCCAGTACCAACTTCGAGCATTGAGCCATGCATTTCCGGTTTGACGTGTTCATGGAGCACGATTCTCCCTTTCGAGATGAGCTCCATATCAATGTGCGACCGAAGGTCGAATGTGGCGGGGTCGAGCACCATGTACTCTTCCTCGATGCCTATGGTCAGCGATGGCGGATCATTCGGGTTGGAGGCAGCCAACGGTGCTGCAAATGCATCTGTCGTTCTCATATCACGTTGAAAAGTTAAGTCCCTTGAGGCGAATATACAGCACCTCGTGCAGCGTCTGGTTCAAGCTGAAATGCTCAGGAATTTTTTTTCGAAGGATGTTACGCTACCATTCAACCTTGTGTTACTGCAGCTGAGTCTAAGATGCGCAATTGCGCTTCACCTATGTGTCCCACTATTTGCTCCGTATAGTTATAAATGCTTTTCGAAGACGCAAGCTGCTGTTCCGCGCAGCAGCCATTGGTGCGATCGTCGCACCGCTCTTCCTTACTAGTTGCTCATCGTCAGGGGATCTGACAACAAATCCATCGGTCACCAATACCGACGATGTTGCTGCACAGCTCAAGGTATCAAATCAACCCATCCAGCAGTGGCAGCAAGAAGGCAACGATGCACTACCGTTGAATCCACCGATTGGTCCCAACGGTGGTTATGGCGGCTCCGATAGCGTGCGTCCGCCAGGCAATGGCAAATGGATACGTCCATTGCCCATTCCATGCTTAGGCTTGACTCCAGAACAGATGGAGTTGATCCGTCAATTTCAAGCACAACTTGAATCCGCTAATAATGCTGCTATATCAAGCATTCAGGATCAACTTGATGCATTGCGGCAGCAAGAGCAAGCAGCATGGGAAGCGTTCCGTCAAGCAACCGCAAGCCAACGCGAGGAACTCGCTGCACTCTACCGGCAGTTCCGCTCACAGGTGGATTCGATCCGCTCGCTGGTGCGTTCTGGTGCACTGAGCAGGGATGACGCTCGTGCAGTGCTTCGCCAGTTGGCACAAGATTTTAAGAACGCACGAAGGGCAATCATCGATTCTACAGCCGATGCGCGCGCCCAACTGAAAGCAGCACTTGATCGAATTGCACAAGCTCGAAAAGCGCTGATGGATTCTATCCAGCCGCAGCTTGATGCAAACTATCAGCAGTTCTTGAACAATGTCGCCTCGATACTAACCCCCGAGCAACTCCAAATCTGGCAAGATTGGCTTGCCGGGAAGGACCCATGTGAAGGCAAAGGTCGAGGCCCAGGCAGATAATTACTGAACTAGTTGCAGGTTTCGCATGGAGGGCTTCCCCTTAGGAAGCCCTCCGCTGCTTTCAAAAAGGTTGTCGTAATTTCGCCTCCGAGGGCTGTTAGCTCAGCTGGTCAAGAGCGCTACTTTCACACAGTAGAGGTCAGAGGTTCGAATCCTCTACAGCCCACAAAGCATCTCATAGGTGAGCTTTATACACGAAATTTCCCCTCTGTTCGAATAATACCGCTGGTGAATGTATCACAATACAACATGTTCCAATGCCTACCTATGCCTATCGTTGCGTAAGCTGTGGTCAGACATTCGAAGTCTTCCAGCCGATCAGCGCTGCACCACTCGAAACGTGCATGGAGACTGTGTGCCCAAGTGCCTCTGACAAAGGTCGCGGTAAAGTAGAGCGGCTGATTTCTGGCGGTGCAGGACTCATCTTCAACGGGAACGGTTTCTACATTACAGACTACAAACGCACAGCACAGTCATCTACAGAAAAAAACACGAAGGAATCGAGTGGGAGCTGTTCGAGCGGCACCTGCGCGTGCAGCACAAGCGAGTGAAACTGGTCACAAACTGTTACTCCCATACTACGCGGCGCTCCTTTAGTCTGGAAGGAGTGCCGCGTTTCTTTTCGATTCTTGCTGCGAAAGTTTAAAAGGTAATTGTCAGTATGTTGCGATTAGCATCGAATGTTGCAGGAAATTGTTGCAACGGTCCTGTTGTTGTGCTTTTTCCGCTCGGGGGTTTCGTCTGTACTCCTGTTCTAGGATCGTATTCTGCAAAGTGGAGGCCACAAACAAGCTTGCCTCCAGCCTGCTGTGGTAGATCTACTTCATGTCCATCATGAGTACATCGTGAGGATAGGACAAGAAAACTTGTCTCTCCCGTACGGACGATAAAGACTGGCATCCCACCGTTATTAGAACCAAACGAACGCTTGACGATACCACCGACCTGCGCGAGTGCAGGCTCCGACGTCACGTCGAATTCCACTTTCTGTCCTGTTGTGGAAGGCTTGGTGGTGTCATGTTCACAACTGGAAAGCAGTGACGCTAAAGCACTGCTGGATAGCACAACACCCAGACTCGCTGCAGCGTTGAGTAGAAAGGCACGTCGCTCACTATTAGGACATTGCTTCATAGAACATCATTGAAATGGTGAAACTAACATTACTTTGAAATACCAAACAGTGTCGCCTTGACGGTGATTGTCTCGCCGACTCGGCTTCCGATGATGGTGCCTTTACCCTTGACGCCAAATTGTGCCAGTGGTACACTAAAATTTGCCTGCACCAGTGCAAGATCACCGTCGGCGATGCTTTTCGTTTTCTCCGAACGGGGGAGGTATGTTATCGTCACCTGCGCCGGCAACTCTTTCGTCACACCATGCATTGTGAAATCACCAATTGCTGTTGCATTGACGACGATACGGTCACTTTCTCGCGTGATCACAGGATTATCCAGCCGCTTAATCGCATACGAAATCGTTGGATAGCGATCTGCATCGAGCCAATCGCTTCCATACATGTGCCCATCGCGTGTGGTGCTCCCCGTTTTCATCGAGCGCACAGTTACCGTTACTGTCCCACTGGCTCGCTTGAATTCGACGACATCAAGCGAAAACTGACCACTGAAGCCATCTGCTGTTCCGACGATTGTTTCCAATGGCGCTGTGCTAGTGAACTCCGCATGGCAGGAATACTTTCCCGCCGAGCTAAGTACAAACGTTCGTTCCTCTGCTCTGGTAGCCGTACCGAAAAATGTAACGAGTACCATTCTAACCAACAGTTTCATCACGTTTCCCGATTGTTGATACACTTTGGCGTTCGAACGTCGTGCGAGCCGCCACCCTACAAAACCCAACGCTAACCACACAGCACTCAGTGGCACTGCACCGAATGGTGGTGCTATATCGAACAATCCAAGCCAGCGGCCAGGTTCCAGTTCCAATCGTTCAATCGGTTGACCGAAGAGCGGATCGTGTTCGACGACTCTAACTTCCCGCGCCGTCTTTGAGACTATCAAGGGTTTACCGTAGTCTATCGAATCGTGCACCCACCACCCAATAGTGCCCACAAGCAACAGTGCAGATACGATCATTAATGCCTTAGCAATCATAGTCAGACCTTGGATGTTAGTAAAACACATGAAGCTGCACCGTCCAACGGTTGAGCCGATAGAGCGGCAAATCAATGATTCGATACTCTGGGCGGAGCTCAATAAAGGGAAGGATAAAAATTTGCGCACCAAGTAGGTACTGCTCTTGACGCAACGATGTACCGCCAGAAATTGTTTCTCCCTTCTCTGCTCGTGCAGAGAGATACACGGGCTCTGCAACGTGCACAGTAAGCTCGGCTGATGTTGCTGTTATCGTGCGCACATCAGGCGTCTGATGCCGCATAGATTCAACGATGAGAGACACACGATCGGCATACCCAACACCACCGAATACATTCCACAATGAAAAGTCGTTGTGTTGGAGTGTCGAGGCTCCAACGTTTAGTGTAAGTCGCTCACGAAACAGGCGAGGTGAGAAGAGTACTCGCGCTACTGCGGCAGGCTGATTCGGATGGAGCAACAGTGCGCGGGTCTGCCCCGTTGCATCAGGAAGTGTCGCATCTTTCAGACTACTGAGCATCGAAACACCTACTGTCAACGTGAGCCACTCGAATCGATAGTAGTTGAGTTCAGCACCCCATTCTGCCCAATTCGGTGCAAAAAGATAGTCCTGGCTACCGGCAGGTATGCGACGAATGAGCATCGTATGGTCATCGAACCGATAGCCGATGGAGGGTTGAAAAAATCCAACACGGAGCTGTGGATAGTCCAGACTCGGTTGTATAGCAAGACTTGCCGATAATGATTGTTGCCCAGCGTATGCATAGACCCGGCGGCCAAGATTGTATGCAGCTTCTATGAATCCCCAATCAAATGGTTTATATGCTGCATAGAATGCACCTTGCATCGGGAAGAGCCGACGCTCTGAGGAAGTATCTCGCAGCGACCGTGAGCTCTGAAGGCGGAAGTCAACCCCGACTGTAAGCCGATCACCAGCGAACGTATTTGTTGAAAGCACTGGTCGCAGCGCGCCAAGTCCGATGTCGTCGTATTGCAAAATCCCGACACTCTCCATTGCATACCATCCCAAGTCGTTCCGCAGTCCACCACCTTGTACGTTTACATGGCAGTTGATGCAACGATTCCCGGTGAGCAAACTAAACTGCGGTAGTGCGCTAACTCTCGGTACGCAAATGATTGCGCAAAGCATGAGAACACCAAGTACCCAACCCATCTAATACAGCGGAGCGTTGTTGGAACCAATATGGTAGCAATAATACAGAAGGCGGGGTGACCGTTTCACCCCGCCTTCCTCGAGAGCGATGCATCGCTATCGTTCGCTACCGAACGATGGCGATTGGTGTTCGTGCTACCGCTCCGTCGCTTGTCCGAAGTTCAACGAGATACGTACCCGATGGCAGATCAAGCGCGTGCGGCGAGAGCCGCAGCGACGATTCACCCGCTTCGGAGAAGCCACTGCTAAGGAGTGCATGTTGCTTTCCAGCAGCGTCGAAGAGCGCAAGACGAACTATTCCAGCTTGGGGGATCGTGTAGCGTATGATTGCTTCACTTGTCACCGGCATTGGTTCGACGCGGAGCTCAAGTGAACCGTGTAGCCCAGATGCATCCTCTGCAGTGCTCAGGATAGTCACCGAAACGATCTGTGAGGTCACGCTCCCGCAGTCATTGCTGACGATGACTTCGTAGGTACCAGCATCCGCACCCTGCACATTTAGCTTGCGATAGGAGCTACTTGTGGCGCCGGGGATATCTTGGCCATTGTGACGCCATTGATAGCGCAGTGCTGTTCCTTGAGCGCTCACTGATAGTTCAAGCGCATCGCCTTGAGCTAAGCGTACCTCTGCCGGCGGTTGCTGGGTGATCGTCGGCGGAGTTTGAACAGTAAGTGTACGTGATTCTGAGGTTACTTCACCACACTCGTTGCGTATGACGCAGAGCACACTGCGACCGTTGAGCTGGAGGACAGCTTGCGGCACGCGCAGTGTTGCGTCCGTTGCACCGGGCACATCCTGACCATCGAGTTGCCATTGGTATTGCAAGCTGCCACCTGTTGCACTCACGCTGATTTCGAAAGGCTGCCCTTCGCACAGAATCCCCACTTGTGGCTGCTGGGTAATCTGTGGTGCGGTGTGGACAGTTAACTGGGCACTTTGCGATGTAACTTGATTTCCTCCAGGCTGTACTGTGATGACGCATGTGTACGTACCATTATCGCTCGGTGTCGCTGCTGCAATCTGCAAGGTTGGTGACTGCGACCCGGATATGCTACCGCCGTCACTCAATGGTTGACCATCTTTCATCCATTGCAACGAAATCTGGGCTTGCGTCACCGATGGATGGTTGGGCACATACTCAACGCTCAATTGCACTGGTCGGCCTGCACAGACGGTCTGAGACGACGGCTGCCGAGTTATCGTCACCGATGGAACGATGATTGCAAAATCTGGCGATCGAACCGAACCACAAACACCTGCGACAACCACGTAATAGTCAGTGCCGAGGTCAGACTGTCGAATGTCACGGATGGTGAGCCGAGAGGTTGCCGCACCTGTAATACGTGGACCATCGATGAGCTCTTGCCCGCCTTTGTACCACCGATAGACAAGACTGCCCAGCGTGCCGAGTCCCGTCCCTTGGGCTTCCACTTCGACCGTTACCGTTGCACCAAAGGCGACAAGTTGATCGGTCGGATTACGTGTAATTGCTGTTGGGATTGCGATGTCTATAACAAACTGCTGTGTCGTCAGCGTTGGTGTACCACACGCGCTACTTCCCGTGATGACACACCAATACGTCCCCGCTGTCGTGTTCTGCGCACTGGGGATGATGAGCGCTGGACCATTCTGACTAGCCAGAGGTGAACCATCCTTGTACCATTGGTATCCCTTCACAGTGCCGAGTGTCTTAACGGGGGCAATCACTGGTGAGCCGATACACACAACAAGTGAGCTCGGTTGATCGGTAATGGACGTTGGCTGCTCAACAGAGAGTGTGGCAATTGCAGAACGGCTCCCGGAACAGCTACCTGTGATGAGCACGTCGTAGTTACCCGAATCTGCTACACTTGCACTGGCAATTGCATAGACGGCGCTCGTTGCGCCCGCAAGAGGCTGACCGTTGCGATACCACTGGTATTGCGGTGCGGTGCCTGTCGCAACGACGCTCAGTAGCACGGGAGCTCCAATGCAGACGGTTGTGCTCTGTGGTTGCTGTGTTATACGGATATTCTGGTTCACTGTCAGTAGTGCTGCGTTCGTCGTCACACCAGTTGGCGAGCATGTACCAGTGATGCGACAATCATAGCTACCAGCATCAGCCGCAGTTACGTTCGAAAGCACTAGGGTCGAGCTTTGTGCTGTCGGATTCCCTGTGATCGGTTGTCCGTTCTTACGCCATTGATAGACAGGAGCATCACCGCTGACACTGACGGCAAACGTAACGGTCGAGCCTTCACAGACTGTTTGATTTTGCAGTGGGTTGCTCGTGATACTGATAATCGGGCGCACCGCCACTACCGCATCTTGGGAGCGTTGAGCATCACCACAGCTTCCGGTCACGATTGCATAGTAGGTTCCTGCATCGGAAAGTTGAACGGGGTTGAACGATAACGCGCTACCTGTCGCACCAGGTATTGGTGCGTTGTTTTTGTACCACTGGAATTGGAGATTCGTCCCGACCGCTCCGACCACTAAGCTGAAGGCACTCTGTTCACACACTGTCTGCGAACTCGGCTGCTGCGTGATTTGTGTGACTGGATTGATGGTCAGAGTCGCTGCTTGTGACGTAATGCCATTCGGTTGGCACGGCGTCGTGATCACACAACGGTACTGTGCAGCATCGCTTGCACTAACGTTTGTCAGTACAAGTGTTGGCGATGTTGCAGTGGTGTTACCCGTAATGTCTGTGCCATTTTTCTGCCACTCGAAGGTTGGCATGGTCGCATTTGCATTGATCTGGACGCTGAAACTCACCGTCGTGCCGGGGCAAACAGACTGCGATTGTGGATGCTGCGCAATTGTCGCGCTCACGTTGACTGTAACGACTGCTGTATTGCTTGTGACGCTATTGCATGTACCACTCACAATGACAGTGTAGGAACCGGAGTTGGCCGGTGTTGGATTCGCAATGGTGTATGTAGCATTCGTTGCACCGATAATCGGGTTGCCGTTGAATCGCCATTGGTAGGTTAGTCCAGCCCCTGTCGCATTCACACTGAGCACGAGTGGATTACCTGTGCAGACCGTCTGCGACTGTGGATGCACGGCGATACGAACAAGTTCATTGACGGTCAGCGTCGCAGCATTGGAGAACACACCATTTGGTGTACATGGCCCTGAGACGAAGCACCGGTATTGCCCTGCTTGAGATGGCTGAACATTTGTCAGCTGAAGCGTTGGTGTTGTCGCCGTTGGGTTAGTGCCGGGATTGATCGGTGCATTGCCGATGAACCACTGATATGATGGCTGTGTACCACTTGCAGTGATAGCAAATGTTACGTTTTGCCCCTCGCACACGGTTTGATTGGTCGGGTGTGTGGTGATTGTGATTGGCTGACGAACGACGACCGACACGACATCCGAATACGTTGGCACATCCGAACAGGAGCTTGTGATCGCGACACGATAGTTCCCATCATCGGCGGTTGTAATACCACTCCTGGTCAGTGTACTGGCTGTCGCACCCGCGATATTCGTCCAGTTGCCTTGTCGGCTTGGGTCAAACTGCCATTGGTAGAAGATTGTCAAGCCTTGTTGAATACTAGCTTGCACACTGAGTGTAAACGACTGGCCTGGGCAGAGTGGCTGGGGTGCTTGCGGCTGCTGCGCAATCGTCGGAGGTGAGCACGTGTACACACTTACAACATTGGTTGTCTGAGCCGCAGGTCCGCATGGACCAGAAACGATGCACCGGAAGTTACCGGAATCGGCAACACTGGTAACGGTGAATTGGTACACGTTCGAGTTCGTCCCGACATTGACCCAATTTCCGTTGCGGAATTGGTCACGTTGCCATTGGAAGTTCGCTGTGCCGGTATAACCGACCGTTAACGTTACTGTTTGCCCAACGTTGACAGGAGTACTTGGCCAGGAAGGTTGAGAGGTGATCGTAAATGGTTGCTGAACGTTGACCAATGCTGGATTTGATGGAATCTGCGTCGCCGAACAATTGCCAACGATTACCAAACGGTACTGCCCACTATCGGCAACAGTGGCGTTCGCCTTCGTATAGCTGCTACTGGTAGCACCGGTAATGTTCGTCCATGTGTTGCCTATAAGGCGTTGCCATTGATAGCTCGAGACTGTGCCAATCGTTTGGGCGCTGAGCGAGATCGTACCACCAACGCAGAGCGTTTGTGGCTGTGGGTGTTGACTAAAGTCAGCGTTCTGAATGACTGTAAGTGTTGCAATGTTACTTGTTGCCTGTGCTGCGCATGGACCTGTGAGAATGACGCGGTAGTCACCTGCATCGCTGAGTTGAATTGGGTTCAATGTCAGTGTCGGGCTGTTCGTTCCAATGTTGCTCCAGTTCCCCTGCCCTTGTGGTGATCGCTGCCACTGAAAGATTGTCACCGTGCCGCTGTAGCCAACGGTAATTGTTGCAGATTCACCCGTACAAAGTGTCGATGAGGGCGACCATTGCGGTTGGGACGTGATCGCATGCGGCACGTTAACCGTGACTGTGACAGACACCGAGGTGTCATTCCCACACGCTCCCATAACGACGAGCCGGTAGTTGCCACTGTCGCTTGTGGTAGCATTCGATTTGCTATAGACGAGATTTGTCGCACCGCTGATGTCCGACCACATACTGTTATCGTCCGGACGAAACTGCCACTGATATTGAAGTAAGCCGCCTACTACTTGGGCACCACTGATGGTGATTGGATCACCAATGCAGAGTGGATTCGGTGGCGTCGGTTGCGTTGTAATCGCTGTATTGGGTATTTGTGTGACGGTCACTGCACTGGATGTGACCGTTCCACACGTGCCGCTGATGACGACATCGTAGCTGCCAAAGTCGCTCGCTTGGGCATCGGTTATCGTGTAAGTGTTATTCGTTGCACCAGGTATCGGCGTTCCTCCCTTGCGCCATTGGTATGTCAAGTTTGCACCACTGGCTTGGACACTCAAGGTGAACGTTCCTCCTATGCAAAGGGATGATGGTGTCGCTACGGGTTGTTGCACAATAATCGTCGGTGGAATTTGCGTGACAGTGACTGCATTAGACGTCACCGTACCGCACGTCCCTGTGACAACCACATCATAGGAATCGAAATCCGACGCTGTCGCTGATGTGACAGTGTACGTCTCATTTGTTGCACCCGATATTGGTGTCCCACCACGTCGCCATTGGTAAGTGAGGTTATGTCCAATGGCTTCAACTGTGATGGTGAACGATTGGCCTAAACAGAGTGAGCTGGGTGACGCTGTTGGCTGAGCAGTTATCTGAGTGGTGCGACGAACATCTACCGTAACGACATTTGAGGTATTTGTCCCGCATGCCCCCGACACCACGACGCGGTAGTCGCCCGAATCGCTCGGCGTTGCACTGGCGACATTATAGGTGTTATTGGTTGCACCAGAGATGTTGCTCCACGAGCCGCCGACAAAGCGCTGCCATTGATAAGTCAAGCTCACGCCGCTTGCAGTTACCGTAAGGGTAAATGGATTCGATTGGCAGAGTGTTGCCCCACTCGGTTGCTGCGTAATCTGCGTCAACGGGTGCACCGTTACAGTGACTGTAGCGGATTGAACTGAATCAATTGCGCTTGCATAAACACGGACGAAGTAGCTACCCGCGTTCGCGGCGCTAACGCTCGGGATAATGTATACAGCATTGGTCGCACCAGCGATGGGATTTCCATTGTAGAACCACTGGTAAGTCAGCACTGGTGTCACACGCCCACTGATACCATCGTTATACTGTGCTGATGCAGCGACTGTAAGCGACAGTGTTCCACCATCACAAACGACTGTGTTCTGAGGTTGGGTCGTGATTGTAACGTTGATGCGGACTTCATCAGCACCCATCGTGAAACGTGTGCGCGTTTCGCCATCGTAATCGGTGCTCAACGTCGAACTCACAGCATTCGTTCCGACCAACGTCGGGTACTGCTGGGCAAGGTGAAGGTCAGCTGTAAGCGTCGTATCAACGAACCGCACAGGGACGGCCTGCGAATTCTGGTCCCTTCCAATCGCAGAGCGGAGCGCTGCAAGTGTGGTAATATCGGTACCGTTTGCGTATGCTAAAACGCCTTGCGACGTTGCCGCAACATCGTAGTTGTTGTAATCGAGCGCTGCAAAGGGTATCGTGCTCGGATTTGTCGCAATGTACATGGCATACGACTTCGATCCAGCCGTGCCGTACATGCGGTTATGGAAATTGTTGTTCCGAATGTCAATGTTCGCTGTGCTTGTATTCACCAGCAGCGCTGCACTTTGCCCTGCGCCACTCGATGGAGCAAAGTATGAACCCCGTAGGAACACTGAATTATGGTACACTTTGACATTCCCTGTCGAGGAGATACGTATGCCATATGTCGACCATGTAGTTGACATCCCATAATCATGCGCCACATTCGAAATCATGTTGTTCGCAAGGAGGATGTTTGCGTTCCCACTGCTTGTGGTTACATCAATACCGTATGCCCACCAATTACCTCCCGCTGTGTAAAAGATGCGGTTGATGCGATTGGCAAGAACGTCCGCATTGGTAACACCCGTACTCATTCCGATACCGTATGTATTGTATCCAGAGGTTGAATACCCCAACACGCCATCAATGGTATTGTTCAGAATTCGGAGCCCATTGCAATTGTCAACAAAGATCCCTGCTCCTGAAGAAGCGGTTGGGGAGATGTTTTGGATTGAGTTGGCTTGAATGGTAGCATTATTCACCCAGCTTGCCATAATCCCTCGGTAACGGATGGTATCAGCAGATGTATAACTACTTCCGTCTCCCCCTATGATGTTCTGTGCAATTGTAATTGAGTCATTGGGAAATCCAGTCAGTCCAATCAGCCGAATGCCATAATAGGTCGCTGTCACTTGATTATTGCTGAGAACGATCGTACGATTGCCATAGCCTGCGGATCCGACCGTAGTTCCGCCGATGAATATGCCATAACCACTCGAATTCGTATTGCTTCCCGTCTTGATGTTGCAGTAGCGGACTGTATCCCGCATACAGCCACTCAGCGATGGATTGTACGAGGATTGGCCCATGAAATGAATTGCTGCAATAGAACCTGATGTCGCGTTGTTGATGATGGTCAGATTTCGACCACTTGTCTCGCCCGGACGTCGTCCGTCAATGATGACACGCTGTGTAACGTTGAACCGGAGCAAGCCACCCGAGCTATTCGTACCACTGATGGTTGGGCTGACACCTGTTGCAGGGCGAATTGTGATGGTGTAGGTGCCGGCTCCCGTTCCTTCTTCCGCAAATGCATTGAGGGCAACAGTTCCTGTTTCACTCGTCAAATTACCAGTGACGAGTACCGTGATGTCGCCCGTCACAACACGATTATTGATGTATTCGAAAACACCACCAGTGTTCGTGAGCGACGTGAGCGTTTCGCTCGGTCCAACCGTAATCGTTCCACTTACACCTTGTGCAATGGTGTACGAGTAGAATGGTGTGGCTGGAAAGTTCGCATTCGTGAGTGCAACGCTGGTGGGCTGGGTCGAGAGTATTGCTCCTCCGACTGCCACATTGGGTGTCGTGGCCAAATCTTGCGCAACAAAGAAGTACTGGATAACATCACCAACACTGAGTGCACTCGTCAACAGTGAGTAGTCAATCGTAAAGGTAAACGGTGAACTGGTATTCGATGCTTCGACCCATTTCCAACCATTATCTGTGCTCGTATTCCCGACGTACTGATTCGCTTCGGTTGATTTCTTGTAGTACAGACGTGGACGTGTGCCTGTCGTCGTGTTCACACCTGATCCGTAGTCAACGATAGTGATATTTGGCACTACTCGTGATGCACTCGCTGTACCATTGCTAAGTGGTGTAAAGACTATGCTTGGTGGAGTAATGTCGTTCACGTTGAAATTACCGGCATCGGCACCAATATCAATTGGTGTAAGTCCTAATCGCGCTTGACCATCGAAGTCTTCAGTGACTTCCGGACCAAAGACAATCAGTCCACCACCACCTTCTGCAGGTGATGAGCCAGTCGAAGAGATATGTAGGTCTCCAGTGCTTGCGCTACCGTTTGGATTGACAAAGTTCGCGTCGCCATAACCACTCGATGCATCCATTCCAGACGCGCTGCGCCAGGCAGCAAGCGTTTGGTAGAGTGTAATGGTGGATGTTCCGATGCCGCCGACAAATCCACCTGTCCCGGGCGCGTAGAAGAGATTATTATCGCAAGCAAGATTACTCGTGGTACCAAGTACTATCGCGACATGGTACCCAGTCCCTGAGGATGTGGTGCGATTGACTTGGACGATATTGTTCCGAATTTCATCCAAACTAACGGCAGCTCGCCACAGCCCAATTGAATAAAGTACCCCTAATCCTGAAGCAACACTTCCTCCAATGTAGATACTGTTGTGGTAGATCCCCGTCGGTGAGGAGTTGTTTTTGTATAGTCCAAAGAACCTCACCTGTCCAGTCACTGCGTTGCCGTTCGGGTCGAGACCGAGACGAATCATGTTGTTCCGAATGTTCGTTGCACCTCCGAAAATCGACATCCCAGTCCCGATGACCGCAACAGATGTGCTCGAAGGGGTTGCAGCAAGGCTCAAGGAATGGATGGAATTTCTCTCGACAAGTGCGATACCACCCGACGTTGTTGAATTAACCCCCATTCCCAATACCCAGTGCGACGCTGTGACGGTCGCTGTGTTTGTGCTGCGGAGACTGTGGACGACGTTCCCCCGAACGATATGTCCGCTCAAACCGCTCAATGGCTGCGTAGTCGAGTTGACTGCAATGCCTGTCAGCGCCATCGTGGGAAATGAAGTACTCGAGTTTAGTGTTGTTGTTGTCAAGTCTCGGACAGTATTGTTTTCGACTGTCACGATACCACTATTGATGAGGATACCACGGATGAACTGCGTTCCTGATGCTGTCGAGGTGCCATTGTTGTTCAGATTGGCAATGGTATTTCCCGACACGATCGTTCGCACATGGCTCGACCCGGCACTGATGCTGATTCCTGTCAGCTGCTGGGTACCCGTCGCACTGGTAGCAGCGTTGATGCTATTGGCAACCGTTGTGCTCCCGATGAGATTGTTCGTTACATACGACTCTGCACCAATAGTTGATGCAAGGAATATTCCGATAAAGTTCCACCCCGATGCGGTATTCTCCGCGTTCATGGTGATCCCCCCGACGGTATTTCCGCTGATGGTAATAGAGAACCCCTGAACTGATGATGGAAAACCGTAAATTCCGTTGAACGTCGGTGGCGTAGTCGTCGTTGTACTCTGGAGCGTGATTGCATTCGTCGCCGATGAACTTCCAACCACATTGTTCTCGATGATCAGGTTCCCACCGACTGCGTAGATACCATTGCACGCCACGGTCGAAGTACTCGCTGTGCGGAAGTAAAAGTTGGTAATGGTGTTTCCAATGATTCTCGTCGTGTCGAAGCTCGAAGTCACAAGGGAACAGAATATCCAATACATAATTGGGGTGAGATTAGTCGCACTGATGTTGTATTGTAACTGACTCCCTCCCGCATGTGGCTGCGTACCACCAAAGTAATTGTTCGAAATAGTATGGCCGCCTGAAAAAGTCGAACCTGCTATGTAAATGTGATACGTCTCTGTATACGCGGTGAACTGTCGGCTCGTGGTCTGGTAGAAACTATTGCCGGAGATGATCCATCGTGTGTAGCCGGTCGAGCTGAAGATACCGTAATTCACTGTCGAAGCGATGAAGTAGTTGTAGATGTTGCAATTACTGATCGTGTTGCTGTCACTCAGTACCGTTGTATTCCCAATGGCATAGAGTGCTCTCGCAGGTGGCGAGCTTGTGAGCGTATCACCAATGTCGCAGTAATCGAAAACGTTCTTTCGGTTCCCGACTGACGTACCGGGTGCTCCAAGGTAAATCGTTGCCGCTCCAGTGGTTGTTGATGTTGAGGCACCAAGGATTCGGCAGTATCGAAATGTATTGTTGGTCGAGCCATTGTACAGACGAATCGTTCCGACACTTGCCGTTGTATGTACATTAGCAATCGTTAACGCTTTTGTCACACCAGTTCCCCCAGGACGTCCATCGAAAGTTATCCAACTTGCTCCATTGAAGTCGAGAACTACAGTGCTATTGCTGGCTCCAATCGTTACACTATTCACACCCGATGCTGGCCTGAACGTTACCGTGTTTGTACTCGACGCACCCGGGATTGGTCCATTGAATACGAGTGGGAATGCGGGTTCGCTCGTGCTTGTATAGCTCGAGAGCAACTCAAACACAACAGAGCATGCAAGTCCAAGTAAATAGATGCTATCAATCGCTGCCTTGATGTTTGGATAGTTCGTGCTCGGGATCTGACGCGTTCCGCACAGCAGCGGAGCCGTTGTCGCTTGTGTACCGCTGAGCGCTGCACTTGCTCTCCCCTCGGACATCGCGTAGATGCGCCAGTAGTACGTGGTGCTGGGGGTAAGTCCCGTTGCGGTGTACGACGTCGCATTCGCTGCGGTCAAGACGACATTTGTGTAGTTGGTACCATCGGTGGATCGCTGGATGAGATAACCAATCTCGTTGTTTGTATTATCCTGCCAGTTCAGTGTCATCTGACCGGGAAGGACATTCGTAAACGTCAAATTCGTCGGCGCATCGAGCGTCACCTGCGGTGGCGTAAACGTGATGGTGTATCCAGTTGCGGGACGTGTATTGATGGTTGTCGTCTCCGTTATCGAACTGACGGCATCGAAGGTAGTGTTAACCGAAAGGAAGTTCCCAGTTCCCGTCGCTGATGCAGTAATGCCGATCGAAGCAGTTTCCGAACCATTGAGCGATCCTGACTCTTGACGGTAGATAAATTGGATTACCCCTGTTCCTTCGTAGAGCTTGACCTGGAACGATATTGTTGGAGTGTTAACATTCCAGAACCATTCAACGTTGTACCACTCAAGTGTGAAGACGCGGTTCGGTGCATTCCCATCTGTACGATAGACCAGGGCCCCACTCGCCATGTCAAGGTCGTCCCACAGTGGTGCTATCACTGGTCGCGGCGTTCCACTGGTTAGATTGTTAGTAAATGAGGACGAAGCATATTGACCCAACGTCATCCACCCATTTGTCGAGGCAGAAACTTGGGTGTACATCTGCCCCATGTAGATGAACGTGAACCCAATAGGGATGAGATTGTAGTAGCCATCATCCACACTCCCTGAGGCAAGTGACGCCGTTTGCGTTCCTGACTGCCCGTAGATCGAATTATACGATCCGGTGGCATACGAGAATGCGTAGTTCGTAATGCTCTGCCCGTACGCAGAACCAGTAAGGAGCACTGCGCTAAGCAGCGCACAGCATAGAAGGGGTACGCGTTTCATGGTACACTCCAAGAAGACTGTGAAACAAAGAACAGGTGATTTCTCTTCATCACGGCACAGTTCGGTCGCCTCCACAACAGCGACGAGCTCTGCTCGATGCTCCTTCTACCCACACCAAATTTACAGTGCCATTATCAAAATTCAAAATGGTGTTGCTACAATGCTCGATTTCTGCTGTACGTCAATGGATGTGTTTACCACTGTGGACCTTTAAGCATTGAGCACTCGCAAACCACAACTTCCTCGAAATGAATCATCGGCCAGCCGCATGGTGCGTTCGATTCTGCTGTGGATGGGGATTTTCCTGTCCATCGTCCTCATGTACACATTCCTCCATAGCGGTCAGCGACCAGAGTGGAACGTTCGCTACAGCGATTACCTCACGTTCCTCGACGAAAATCTCATCGCATCGGCGACCATCACTAAGAGCAACCTCAACGATTATGAATTCCACGGAGAGCTCAAATCGCCTGTTTCGATGATGGTCGATGGTCGCATGCGGCAAGTGAAGTACTTTGTCACTCGTCTGGGTGTCATCGACAGCCGAACGGAAGAGCTCTGGCGCTCGAAAGGGATCACGTGGACGTACGAGCAGAGCGATTCGAGTTGGCTCGGCACTGCACTGACTATTCTGATGTGGGTAGGGCTGTTTGCCATTTTCCTTGTCATGATGCGACGCATGCAAGCGGGCAACTCGGCGCGTACGATTTTTTCGTTCGGCAAGGCACGCACGCGGACTTTGAACGAGATGACCAAGCGCATCACGTTCATGGATGTCGCTGGCGCAGAAGAAGCGAAGTTCGAGCTCCAGGAGATCGTCGAATTCTTACGCGAACCACAGAAATTCCAGCGCCTCGGTGGCAAAATACCCAAGGGTGTCTTGCTGTTAGGACCTCCAGGTACGGGGAAAACACTGCTTGCACGTGCGGTTGCGGGTGAAGCGAATGTTCCGTTCTTCTCGATTTCCGGTGCAGACTTTGTCGAAATGTTCGTCGGGGTCGGTGCCAGTCGCGTGCGCGACCTCTTCGACCAAGCTAAGCGCAACGCACCATGCATTGTGTTCATTGACGAAATTGATGCCGTCGGTCGGCAGCGCGGTGCTGGGCTGGGGGGTGGACATGACGAACGCGAACAAACGCTCAACGCACTGCTCGTCGAGATGGATGGCTTCGAGCAAAATAGTGGTGTCATCGTCATCGCGGCGACAAACCGTGCCGATATTCTCGATCCTGCGCTTCTCCGTCCTGGGAGATTCGACCGTCACATCGTCGTGGACCGACCCGACGTCCGCGGTCGTGAAGGCATCTTGAAAGTCCACACGCGGAACATTCCGCTCGCACCAGATGTGGATCTCGGTGTACTTGCGCGCTCAACCCCTGGTGCCTCGGGAGCAGACCTGGCGAATATTGTCAACGAAGCGGCGCTGTTCGCTGCGCGTCGGGGGAGCGACCTTGTCACAATGGAAGATTTCGAAAAAGCCAAGGATAAAGTGTTCATGGGTATCGAGCGGCGTAGTCTTGTCTTAAGTGAACGCGAGAAGCGAATAACAGCGTACCACGAAATGGGACACGCGCTGCTTGGGAAGCTCCTTCCGAATGCTGACCCAGTCCACAAAGTGACGATCATTCCGCGTGGTCCGGCACTCGGTGTGACATCCTATCTGCCAACAGAAGACCGCTACACGTTCTCGAAAGAGTTTATCGAAACGCAAATCATGTGTCTCCTCGGCGGGCGAGTCGCCGAAAAGATTGTGTTCAACCAATACACGACGGGTGCAGCAAACGACTTAGAACGTGCCACAATGCTGGCGCGTCGTATGGTCACCGAGTGGGGTATGAGCGAGCGCATTGGACCGGTCAACTACAACTCGCCGCACAACGAAGTCTTCTTAGGTCGAGATTTTGGGCACGTCCGTCCCTATAGTGAACAAACTGCCCAGCTCATAGATGCAGAAGTCACGCGCATCGTTCGCGAGTTGGAGCACCGCGCAGAAGAGCTTCTCCGCCAGAATGAAGCACTCATGCACGAATTGGTAAGGCATCTCCTCGAAAAAGAAACGCTCGATGGTGCTGAGCTCGATCGCTTGATGGAGGAATTCACGATGCACACCAACGAAGAGTCGGCACCATCGTCGGCTGACCATCGAACAGAATCAAGCACGAGCGAACCTACCCCTTCCCAACAATAGCAGAGAGCGTTTACTCGCACCCACACGGGTATTCTCAACGACAAGTGAAGGAACGTTAGCTGCGGAGCTTCCGCTCGAGCTGTGTGACTGCTTGTGCGATCGTTTGATCGGTGGCACGGTAGTTTTCGACCATCTGTATCGAGTGGAGGACCGTGGTATGATCGCGCCCTCCAAAGTGCGATCCGATTGATTTGAGCGAAAGTGAGGTCAACTGCTTCGCAAGGAACATCGCGATCTGGCGTGGGAGCACTACCTCATGCTTGCGCGTCTTGCTCTCGAGCAGCGCAACGGTAATGTTGAAGTATGCTGCAACTTCACGTTTGATGTCTTCAATTGTCACTGCAAGCAAGTCCACTGGTCCTAATACTCCCCGTAACACCTGTTTTGCAAGTTCGATGCTCGGTACGCAACCATCGAGAGAGACTTTCGCGATGAGGCTAATGAGGCATCCCTCCAATTCACGCACGCTCGTTGTGATGTGACGAGCGAGGTATTCGAGAACGTCGAGCGGTAGTTCGACCCCTTCATCCTGACTCTTCCGTAGCAATATCGCGAGCCGCATTTCATAATCGGGTGGTTGAATATCAGCGGTCAACCCCCACTGGAAGCGCGAGATCAAGCGCTCGTCCACATCGCGGAGCTCCTTGGGTGGACGGTCGCTTGTCAGGACAATCTGCTTACCAAGCTGGTGGAGTGCGTTAAAAGTGTGGAAAAAGTTGTCCTGCGTTTTTTCTTTCCCTTCGAAAAATTGGATGTCGTCCACAATGAGAACATCAACGCTTCGGTAGAATGCAGTAAACTCATTGGTCTTGTTGTTCTGGATGGCATTGATGTACTCAATCGTAAAGCGCTCGCTCGTTGTATAGAGGACGCGCATCGAACGGTTGCGCTCAATGATGCGATTCCCGATAGCTTGCACTAAGTGTGTTTTTCCGAGTCCCGTTGCTCCATAGATGACAAGTGGATTGAAGCGTGTTTTCCCTGGCTGGTCAGCAACTGCCCGCGCTGCCGAGCATGCGAGCTGGTTACTTTCTCCCGCAATGAAGCTATCGAACGTGTAGCGCCGATTCAAGTATGCTGCAAAATCTGCTGCCGGAGGAGCAGCGGGCGCAAATGGCAATGGTGGTTGGACTGCGGCTGTCGTTGCATGACGGAAGGCAGGCAATCGGATCGTCCGCTGTTCGAGTGACTCGCTGCTTTGTTCGACGACAACTTCGTACTTCAGTCGTGCACCGACACCAAGCACTTGGTAGAGCGTCTTTTGGAGCAAGCCGTAGTAGTGCTCTTCGAGCCACTCGTAGAAGAACTGACTGGGAACTTGTAGCACAAGCTCACGTCCATCGCATCGCACCGGCTTGAGCGGCTCAAACCATGTGCGATAGTGTTGGACAGAGACGTTGTCTTTAATGATGGCAAGGCACCGCTGCCAAAGACACTCTGCACTTTCGAGTGTGCCATTTGGCATCGGTGCATCCTGAGGTCGTTGCGACTTGAGCGTCTCAAGCTCTGCAGTGCTAAAAAGACTTGGTCCAGGTGGTTGCTTTTTCGGCAAGGCATCCTCCCGAGCGGAATGGAACGTACACCACGACCCGCCTCCCTGCTTGTCCGGTCGATGCGCTCATCATGCGCTGATCCGATCGTTGCGACACTGCCGTTAGCACCGATCAGAGCAACTCACAGGAGCAGTCACCGTTCGCAAGCAAGCGGGCGCAAAAATCGGTTGCGTACTCTCTGTCTTGCAAGAGAAAAATTGTCAGTCACAAAAAAAATTTGGCTGGCACTTCTGTGGCATGTTTTTGGCTTAGAGACCCCGCAAACAACGTGAGGAGGTTCCCACCTCTATGTACCAGTGGGATGAGCCAGTAAAAAATTGCTCCTCGTCTTCACCAGACGAGGAGCATGCGGCGTCAAATTATGGCAACTGTTACTTGAGGTCTTGAGCGACAAACGGTAGTAACGCGAGATGGCGAGCATACTTGATGGCACGCGCAACCTGTCGCTGTTGATATGCGGTCAACCCGGTGACCCGTCGGGGTAAAATTTTTCCTTGGTCGTTGCTGAACTGTGCGAGGAATTTCGCATCAAGGTAGTCCACAACTTTTGATTCACCGAGCGGTGATTTCCGTTTGCGAAAGGCATGCTGCCGTCCTCGGAACGGCGATACTATCGCCGACATGCCTTCGCCATTTGCTTCGGGATCGAGTTCCTGACGTCGTCGTCGCATAACCGTAGCTCCTTACTGTTGTTGTTTGCGTAGTTGCTGGCTCTTCTGCAGACGTTTGTTGAAGCGATCCACACGCCCTGTCGTATCAACAAGCGTCTGCTTACCCGTGTAGAATGGGTGAGACTTCGAGTCAATTTCAAGTACGAGCCGATCCGACTTTGCATAACATGACCGCGTTTGGAATGTCGTTCCATCGGTCATTACGACGGTGATCGGTCGGTATGCTGGATGGATGCCTTTCTTCATGTGAATTAGGAACGAGTAATGTCAATACTGTCGAGTTTCGATTGGTCGGGCACTTTAACGAATCGCTCGAAGAATTTCACCGTGCCCTTTGGCGAGCGATACGCTTTGATGACGCGAACAGAGAGAAGACCCTCCTCGCGGTGCAGCTTTTTGACTTTATCTGCGAAAGACTGTTGTTTCTTTGCCACTGCTCTAGTACTGTTGTGGAACACACTGTGGGTGGTGAGAGAGTCGAACTCCCGACCTTCTGCTTGTAAGGCAGACGCTCTAAACCACCTGAGCTAACCACCCGCCATAGACGTGCGGGTTGCAAAAATACGCATCGGGCACACGATTATCGAACAAGCTCCAAGCGTCGCACTGAGGACACGCGCATCTGCACCAACCGTTCAATACCAGCACGCAGGGTCATGAGCACCAGTGGACAATCACTACACGCACCAAGGAAGCGAACCTCTGCAGTCTGCGTTTCTGCTTCATAGCGAACAAGCTCGATATCGCCACCATCTATTTGGAGATGCGGACGACACTCATCGAGCGCTCTGGTAATCGCACGTTCAGTCTCGATGTCACGTTCGGGAAGTTCTGGCTTCCAAGGTAGTCGTCGCATCATAGACTAATCTCGACCGATGGCTCTCGTCGTCGTTGTGCGTTACGTTGTCGTAGCTGCTTGATGATGGCGTGAGCTATCGCGCGATAAGCATCGCGGACATGGACATTGCATTCTGGATCAAGCACAACCGGGATTCCTGCGTCACATGCAGTTCGTATATCATCATGGAGCGGTATTTCACCCAAAAAAGGTACACCTACTTCCTTGGCGAGCGTTTGTCCACCGCCCTCGCCAAAAATCGAATAGCGTTTCTCTGGTGCATCGGGTGGGACATAGTAGCTCATGTTCTCGACGATGCCAAGGATGTCGACGTTGAGTTTCTTGAACATTGCGATACTCCGACGGACATCGGCAAGTGCTAAGCGCTGTGGTGTTGTCACGATGACTGCTCCACTTAATGGTACTTGCTGAGCAAGTGTCAGTTGAACATCGCCTGTGCCTGGTGGAAGATCGAATACGAGGACATCGAGATCGCCCCATTCGATCTGTTCAACGAGTGTGCGGAAGTACCCTGCGAGCATTGGTCCACGGAAGATAGCCGCCTGATCGCGCTGCATGATGAACCCCATCGAGGCGATCTTGATACCATATTGCTCATGCGGATACCCCCGAATGGTGCCGTCCTCCCGTTTTTCAGCGTGGAGCGTTACTCCCTCCAGTCCGAACAGTGTCGGCACACTGGGACCGTAGATATCCGCATCGAGGAGACCAATCTGAAGACCTTCGAGCATCAGCGAAGCTGCAAGATTTGCAGCAACTATGGATTTGCCAACGCCTCCTTTCCCTGATGCAACCGCTACCGTGTCCAATACACCATCAAGGATAGCTTTCGGCACTGACGGCTCAATCACCATCGGTCGAGCCTGGACAATACACTGCATGTTCGGTACTAAAGCAGACACCACAGCCGCCACCTGACGGTCCAGGTGCTGTGCAAGCGCGCGATGGATTGGCGGTATGAGCTCTAAGTACACATCGAGAACGCCCTCAGCACGTTCGGTAATAGAATGAACACTTCCAAGTTCGCCAAGGCTCTGAGCAAGATCAGGATCTCTGATTTCCGCAATACGCTCGATGAGCGTAGCATAAACTTCTGGTGTAAGCATTGCGTTCATCTCTTCGGGATCGCATCGAAATGCAATGCGGGGCTTCAAGCCGCACTACATGACAGCTCTTACCCCGCGGTGCTATTTTCTCCTTGCTGGCTTTTACCGTACGATGAGCAACGGTGCTGTTGCTCGAACGCTACCACGCACACTAAGCTGAATGATATAGCTCCCTGCTGGGAACGTATGGACATCGAGCACCATTGAGTTCACATCACCAGCTGGTGGTATCGTACGCGAGAGAACAACCTGTCCTAACGTGTTGAGGATGCTAAGCTGGCCACCTTCAATCATACCAGTACAGAGTGCCTCGACTTGATCGCTGGCAGGTGTTGGGTTCACGACAAGCTTGATGTTGGATTCTGACGTTGTAGGCTCAACACTTAACAATGCACTCACGAGTGCATAGGAAACATCGTGGGGTATGTCGTATATGCGATTGACAAAATCCTGTGGTGAGCGTGCTAATAGTTGCCCTACCGGTGATTGTTGATTCCAATCACTGGCTGAAAGCGATCGGAGTGTAAGAAGCGGTATCTGATTCAGGGATGGCACAATCCGTGGGATGTGGGTGCCTTTGTTGAAGTAGCGGTCTTCGGTTAAGTTTTTCGCCTCAGACCACTGTGAGCTGCTTAGCGATCGAGTAGCAACGAAGATGTTGAATACTGGTAGTGAATCCACCTGCACTTCCCCTGTTGGCTGTCCCGTTTGCTGGTCATAACGAATGGCTGTCTGGGGCGGATTGATTGTAATCGAACTCGCGCTTGGCACTTCATCAATCCATTTGACAACCAAGGCTCCACCATCAGCAGTTCGAGCAACCTCGATTTCATTGCCAAGTGGGGAGAGCACCTCATCGCAGATGAGCTGCTGGTAATTACGCGCCTGCGAAGCAGAATCGTTGTAGCCATAGACCACTGGTATGTCATTGATCGGTGCGATGAGCCGAATCGTCCAGTTACCAGCATTGTACTCTGTTTCGACAAGGTCAACACCAGCGAGATTTTGCTGCGCATCAAAGAGGGCAATCCGTTGGATGTAGGAGAAGCGATTTACTCCTGTTACCACCATGTCATGTTGGTCATACACACGGAATGGGACTGCTCCCGATGCACCACGATTGTTCGCATATGCTTGGAGCACTGTGATCGGCATGCGTTCGAATGCTGACCACGACCCGCCCATATCAGTTGATTTGGAGACTGCGACGACACGGTTGTTTTGATCGTCGGCGAAAATGCCGTTGATGACCGCATAGAGATTTCCACTCGGATCGGCATCAACGTACATCGGAGAGTTGTATGTGCTCGTTACAGAGGGTGCAGGGCGGAAGACAGAACTACTCCATGGAGAAGGAATCGAACTGAGAAAATCCTCCGTGCCTCCAAGGCGTGCATTGATCACAAGTGAGCCGTACTGACCGTACTGCACCTGATTGTTTGGTACCTGCAAAATGCCGCAGTATGCAAAGCCGGAGCGTTCTTCTCCTGCAGTAAATCCTGCCAGTTTCGCACTGCCGAAGTAGTAACCATCTGGGTTGTTTTCAATTGGTCCAATCTCGTTGTACTCAAAAACTTGTCCCTCAGTCCGAACGAAAATCGCTGTACCCCGGCGGAAGTAATTAGTTGCTTTGGGGTACTGGTAACCTGTGACGCACATCTTCAGATCGAGCGGTGCAGTCACACCCGATGGATTAGCAACAGCAAGTTGTGGAACGGCGTAAAATGTCGAAGAATTGTTCGCAATCAACTGCCGAAGCCAAGAGTTCCCACGATTGGAAGAATAACGGAAATAGAGCTGGGATCCAAGATCACCGCCCGTTGCGCGATTGTCGAGTGCAACATGTTCGACGACACCGAGAATCCCAATACTTGGTTCGTACACCATCGGGGAAGTCGATGGGAAGAAATACGTGATGTTCGTAAAACTTGAGCGGAAGAGGCGTGAAAAGTTGACTGCTTGTACGACGGGTTCACTTGCAGAGTTCTTCATTGGTAGTGCGATATCACTCTGTAAGGAGGGAATGCGCTGCACCATCTGCACAGGACGATGTTCACTTGGTGCACGCTCAAGAGCGCGTTGCTGGGCGTACGCTCCCGCCAAACAGAGAGTCGCAATTAGTCCACTCACCATCTTCATGCTAAGGGTTCCATTAGTTGTTGAACAAATCAAGAATTGCATTACTATGCTAATAGAATTTTTGCTAAATTACAAATCACCGAACCACGACGACAGGATACCACCACTGTCGCTGCGCAGCAACGAGCTCTAAAATGTAAAGTCCGCTCGGAAGGTGATCGAGCCTACAACGAAGTTCCCATCTCTGTGGGCTTACTTCTTCACGAATGCATTCGACACAGGCTGATCCACCAGCAGTACGAACGATTGCCGAGACATCCTTTTGACGTACGTGCACCACTACGAGATCTTGCGCTGGATTGGGGTACGGTGGAACGACAACAATACCCTGCACATCGAACATCTGTGTTTGGCCTCGAATTTCAATGTTGCAGCTTGACGAAGCCTGGTACATATTTGCTGCGCAAATCCCCACCACATTTAGTTGTCGTGAGCAGTAATCAGCTGCATCACTGATGCGGAGTGTGTCTCGCTGCTGCCCCAACCACGACGGTTGAAAGCACACGATGAGCCACCGCTCCTGGCCCGGTGGAATAACTAACGGTAGTTGTGAGAGAGGGACGGAGAACTCAATGTTGCGCGCCATCGTTGCACTTCCAATCACAAGCGTTTGTGAAGATGTATTCCGCACACGAAGACTATCACACTGCACTGTGGTAGCACGTGTCGTATCGAATTGCAAAAGACTGCTCGCAATTCCTACAATTTCGATTGGATTGGGATCGACTTCGACACGGACGACGTCAGAGGTTCCGCTACAGCCATAGTCATCAGTCACATCAACCCAGTAATCTCCCGCAGTGGCAACAACAATCGTTGCTGTCTCCTCACCCGTGGACCAACGATATTGTTTGTATGGACGCTCTGTGCGGAGAATAATCTGGTCACCGTCGCATAGCCGCATACCGCGGTTGGAGAGCACTGTTGGCTTGACCGTGTCGCCAATGACAATATCGATTGGGGCGCTTGTACCACTACAACTTTCCCCCGGTGCACCAGCCGTCACCGTAACACGATAGCTTCCTCCCTGGCGGACGGTAATGGTTTGCGTTGTCTCTCCAGTATTCCACTGGTACGTGGCATATCCATCGGAGGCACGAAGTTCAACTGCAACGCCGGGACAGAGGACAAGAGCACCATCTGCACGTGCAATGAGAGGTTTACTCAGCGCAATCGTTGGTGTAGGACGACCTTGGACGTTGACCGCTACGATTCGTGATATTGCTTCACATCCATTGACTCCTCGTGCACGAATCTGAAATTGGAGCATCCCTCGTTGCACAATGAGAACCAGTCGCTGCTCGCGGTCCGATCGTCCAATCCATTCAAACTCCGCAATCCCAATTGCTGAAGTATCGAGCAATGCCTCAACGATAATCGTGTCCCCTTCGCATAAACGTTGAGGTGCAATGAGGCGTATATCCACCTTCGGAGAGGGCGCTTCCGTAACAGTGACTGTGAGTGACTTACCAGAGCACGCATCAGGATCGCGTACTTCAACCCAGTAGTTGCCTCCCTTTGTCACCGTGATCGTCGGAGTTCGCTCACCAGTGGACCATAGATACTCTGTGTACGGTTGGCGAATTCGGTCACCTTTGACGACGCTCAGCGTGATCGGCTGACCATCGCACACCACAAATTGCCCACTACTTGAGACAATTATAGGTTCGAGGAGGTCACGGAGTGTCGTCCGATAGATGCCATCGCCGACAAGGTAGCCCAGCGTGTCGTTGACAAACCAGACATCGTCGTAGTTACTGCCTGGTTCAAGCCCACAGCGGTATGGCGTTACGTCCACCTGGTTTCGTGCTGGATCGCGTGCGATCCGATAGACTGAACGATTCCACCCGACTGCCCACCCCACATTTTGATCAACGAGATACGTACCGAACATCGAGGCTCCGGTAGGGTATCGCGACCAGGTTTGGCCACCATCGTAAGACCAACGAATGTCCCCGATTGTACCTGTCCCACCTGTACAGCTATTCCCTGCCGTTGCAACAAGGAATGTATTCCCGCGATGTGCGAGATTTTCCTGCCAGATGGCGGGGCCGGTGACGGCAAACATCTGCCATGAGCGTCCACCATCGAAGGAACGCCAGAGTCTCCCACTACTGGAAGCATAGCTGAGCCCTTCAGCATCATACATTAGAACGTGGGACAAACCTGTCTCACGTTCGTATGCAACGAACACAGACCAACTTGCGCCGCCATCGGTGGTCCGGAAAAAGAGCTGTGGAATATCACCACACCCCCCACCGACAACCATGCCAACACGTTCGTCAAGAAAATAACACCCCCAAACAGGTGCTCGCTGCATGGTGCCATTGAGAAGTATCACAGGCGTGATTTCCCGCCAGGATCGTCCACCATCAGTGCTTTTGTAAATGCCGCCGAGATTTGGATTCCCGTTGTTTGTACCAGAGCAATAACCAACGCGTTCGTTCACGAAGATGATTGATTCGAGCTGGTCGGCATTCGGGATGGTTGTACCTTCCCACGTCATGCCCCCATCGGTTGTCCGCACAACATAGCCGCCGAACCCGCAAGCCCAGCCATACTGTGGATTCGATGGTAAGAACATGATGTCTAAGTAAAACCCACGGTCATAGGGTGGTGGCAGCACAAGCTTTTCCCAATTCCACTGACGCGGTTGCGCTTGCACCGTCAGTGTGCCGCCGGTCAATAGAGAGCTCAACAAAATGACAGCACGTAGTCGTGACATTATGCATTGGGAAACGTTGACTCATCGGACGTTTGCGGCTGCACGGGCAGCGGTAATCCCACTGAGTGCAGCACCCTCCAGTGTCGCCGGGAGACCCGTTGCCGTCCAATCGCCGGCAACGAACAGCCCTTCGATACCAGACGCAGTTTTTAGACGTATCCTCGCTGTTTTCGGTGTAAGCAGTGGAGTAGCTGCTCGCTCCTTGATAACCCGCCAGCGGAGAAGCCTCGCTCGGCTGAGAGCTGGAAACACATCGCAGAGTTCCTCGCTGATCTGTTCGACGATCTCAGTGGCTGGCTGTTGCGAAAGTGCATGCGCAGCACTTACGGTAACCTGAAGATGTCCTGGGTAGCGATTTCGTTGCTCTGGCATACGCTCAAGAAACGCTGTTCGATCGAACACCCACTGCGCAGTCGTCCCCCACAAACCAACGACTGGCGGCAGCGCGAGCGGACGATCGTACCAGAGGTACACTGAGACAATGGGCACTGGTTCAAGCGTGTCCAATAATGCGACACTCGAACGGTAATGCTCCGGCAGGAGCCTTACAAACGCTCTCGGTGGCACTGCCGCTATGACAGCGTGACCACGGATTTCTTCCCCAGTGGATGTTGCAACGCCGATAATGCGATTGTCGAGCCAGACGAATTCCTCAATGCGTGTTCCCAACTTGATAGATCCACCCCGCTCGGCAAGCCATGCTGGGAGCGGTTCCCAAAGCTTGGAAAGTCCTGCCCGAGGTACAAGAAGGTAATGGCTGTCTCCTCCACCGAAGATTACCCGTCGCAGCACTACGGTGAGCAGTGCACTATCAGCAGATGCTACAGGTGCATTGAGTGTCGCAAGCACAAGAGGCATCCAGAAACGCTCTTGCACACGACCTGACTGTCGGCAAGCCGTCAGGAGATCAGCACAGGTCAGATGATTTCGCTTTCGGAGAGCAATACAGAGTGCACCACGGAGCAATTGCAGCCGTTCAGCGAGCGAAAAGCTTCGCATTTCCAACAGCCCTCGCATTACACCAGCTCGCCCCTTCCACCGATAAGGATGGAAGATATCACGTACTCCACTTGGTGATGCAAAAGCGATTGGGACGGGGTCACGGAGTGCAAGAAGTTCTTCTGTCCCCAAAACTCGGAGAATCCGCCGGAGATTCCAATAGCACCCCATCGCAACATGTTGCCCATTGTCGAGTTCATCACCAGTGACGTCATCTCGAAATGATCGTGCTCGCCCACCAAGATAACGATGTGCTTCAACCAGGATGACTTCCATCCCTTGGTGTGCAGCCTCCATAGCCGCTGCGATTCCCGCCACACCTCCACCAACAACAATGCACCGCCGCTTGCTGACTCTTTGTGCCATGTACAAAAATCGTTGAAACCTCATTCCAAGGTGAACGTATTTTGCGCACACACACCACCGTTCCCGATGGAAAGATGGCATTACTTGAACTCGAACGCGTTAGCAAACGTTACGGTGATTTTTATGCCAACCGTGAGATCAGCTTCTCTGTCGATGCTGGAAGACTTTTCGGCATCCTCGGTCCGAATGGCGCTGGAAAGACAACGCTCCTCCGCATCATTACCCGCATACTCCTTCCTGATGAGGGCATTATACTGCTCGATGGAAAGCCTTTGAGCCAAGACCACCAGCGCAGTATCGGATACGTTCCCGAGGAGCGTGGCCTCTACAAAAACCTCACGGTGCTCGACAATCTTCGCTATTTTGGACAGCTCAAAGGGCTCTCCAGTGCTGATGCAACGCGTCGCGCGTACTGGTGGCTCGAGCGCATGGATGCTAAAGGATGGGAGAAAAAGAAAGTCCGTGAACTTTCGAAGGGGATGAGCCAAAAGGTGCAGTTTATCGCTTCTGCGCTCCACGAACCACCGCTCCTTGTGCTCGACGAACCGTTTAGCGGTCTCGATCCACTCAACGTCGAAGTGTTCCTCGCAGTCATCAGAGAGCTCCAATCGAAAGGCACTACCGTTCTGCTGTCGACGCATGTCATGGAGCAAGTTGAGCAGCTTTGTGACGACATTGTGCTCATCAACCGAGGGCACATCGTCGTATCCGGCAATCTCCGTCAGATCAAGGCACAGTACGGTGTCCGTACACTCGAATTAGAGTTCACCGGCGACGGTCGCTTCCTTGAGCAACTCGAAGGCGTAACGATTAAGGAATTGCGCAATGGATTTGCATCAATCGAACTTGATGGAGGCATAGAGCATGCACAACAGATCATTGCCATCGCACTCCAACACACGACACTCCGTCGGGCAGAGTGTATCGAGCCATCACTCCGTGAAATTTTCATCGAGACAGTTCGCCGTACACAATCGGAGGTTATGACATCATGACTGCAGCATGGATAATTACACGCCACGAGTTTCTTTCCCGAGTCCGAACGAAAGGCTTTATCATTAGTACCCTTCTTGCACCGCTGGGATTGCTAGTTCTTTTGGCACTACCGGTTATCTTGACAGAATTTGCAAGTGTGCATGGGGTTCACCGTATTGCAGTCGTCGATCAGAGTCCACATAACATTGCTGCAAAGCTTGTCGCATGGGATACAACGCTCTTTTTCATGAGCGCACAACCGCAGTCACAGCTTCGTGATCTTGTGCTCGCCGATTCCCTGACAGGATACTTGGTAATTCCACATGATGGTCTCGAACGCGACAGTGTGGTCCTCTTTACTCGTGGTGGCGGTGGGCTGGGACTCCATGAATCAGTCCAGGAAGCTGTACGCGAAGTCTTCCGACGTGAGCGACTGCTTGCGCGTGGTGCTGACACCTCACTTCTCAACATCATTGAACAGAAAACGAAGATTGCAAGAGTTAAGATCACCCACGACCGCACAGAACGAGACCAAACAGCTGCATTAACGCTTTTCGGATATGGTATGAGCGTGCTTGTCTATGTTCTGCTCTTCATTTACGGCGGTATCGTAATGCGCTCTGTATTGGAAGAAAAAACAAATCGCATCGTTGAAATATTGGCATCATCAGCACGGCCGTTCGATATCATGTTGGGGAAAGTCGTCGGTGTTGGTGCAGTGGGACTGTTTCAGGTACTGCTATGGATTGTGCTCGGTGTTATTGTGAGCATTGGAATAGGGTCATTGCTCCTATCGTTCAGCGGGACGACGAACCCAGCAGAAGCACTTGCGTACTACCGAGCTCATGAAAATGATGCTGCGACATTCATTCTCCAAATGCCAAGTCTCTCGGTAGGACACTTCGTAGCGTTTGTGTTTTTCTTCATCACAGGTTACGTATTCTACTCAGCACTCTTTGCAGGGATTGCTGCTGCTGCAGACACCGAGCAAGATATCCAAACGCTTCAAGCACCGGTGAGCATTTTCATTGTCCTCCCCATGCTGACGGTGCCGATGATCATGGCTGCACCTGATGCTACCGTAGCAGTAGCGTTATCGCTCATACCTATGTTCACACCTGTGCTAATGCTGATACGACTGTTTGCGACTGAAGTTCCTTTATGGCAAGTGGTGTTGTCGATAATTCTGATGTTGGGCTCGATCTTCGGGGCGGTATGGATTGCCGGACGTATCTATCGCATTGGGATCTTGCGATATGGCCAGCGACCCTCGCTCCGACAGTTATTACGGTGGGTCGCCGAAGGATAAAAAAGTGTGCCGTCCTTGCGGACGGCACACAGAAGTGAATCGTAGTTTTCCTTAACAGAGAGGGGCAACGTACTGTGCATCTGGCTTCATCAACGCCCGACGCACCCACGCACCACTTTCTTCAACCCACCGACGCACCGCCAACCGTTCTTTGTTGCACGGACCATTCCCATTGATGACACGCCAGAATTCATCCCAATCAGGATCGCTATACTCCCACATACCTGTTTCAGGATTTTTCCGGAGCTTCGGATCAGGTACCGTCAAGCCGAGTTCCCAAATTTTGGGTACGTAACTGTCGAGGAACTGCTGTCGCATCTGGTCATTGGACGCAATCTTCACTTTCCATCGCATCAGGATCGCAGTGTGCTGAGAAACAGTGTCCGGTGGACCAAAAAAATGCATGATTGGCTTCCACCAGCGGTTGAGCGCCTCTTGCACCATCTTCTTCTGCGTTGGAGTTCCCGTCGCGAGTGTTACGACGTTATCGTACCCGTACTTGAGATGGAACGATTCCTCAGTGCAGATACGCTCCAATGCGCGGCTATATGGTCCGTACGATCCCTTGGCATTGGTCACTTGGTTGATAATCGCTGCAGCATCAATAAGCCACGCAATGACAGCCGTATCAGCCCACGTCAGGGCAGGATAGTTGAAGACGTTAGAATATTTCGCTTTACCAGTCAGGAGATCAGTGAGCATCTGCTCGCGCGTTTTCCCGAGTGTTTCGGCAGCACTGTAGAGGAGTTGACCGTGCCCAATTTCATCTTGGACCTTTGCCATGAGCGCCATCTTGCGTTTAAAGCCTGGTGCTCGCGTTATCCAAGTACCTTCCGGCAATGCACCGATAATTTCCGAGTGCGCATGCTGCTCTATCATGCGCAAGAGTTGGCGACGATATTCCCGTGGCATCCAATCAGTCGGCTCTATCTTTTCGCCTCGATCAATTTTTGCTTCAAATTCAGCGAGCTTTTCAGGATCTTCCGCATAGCGATCGGTTGCTACCGGTTCGGTAATGCTCAAGTTGCCGTACATGGATGATCCTACATGGTGTGACTTTCGGTTCGCAACAAAGATAACACACAATTATCGTAGCCGGGTTCCATCACCTTTGACGTAACGAATAGTATAATAGTTTGTCTCCGAGCGATAGTCCGGCGATAACGGGGCATCCTTGTAGATACTCAGCAATTGGAACTTTACGTAGCGCTTGCTCTTTGTTTGCACAAGGAATGTCATGTTCGGATTGATTGTTACAGCATGACTTGGTGGACCAGTGTATAGGATATAACCACCAACTCCAAGAGGAGGTACTATCCGTTGAGTAGTGCTCGTATCATCGCTCCGGAGCTTGGTAAGGTATGGTTGTGCATCAGCGAGTGAATCGAACGAAACCTCAAGTAACGCTGCCTTGGTTTGACCATTTGGGTTGACCGTTCCAGAGTTGAAAAACATCGGTCCGAGCTGCGTATAGACAGCAACGAGGTAACCAATACCAGCACGTGAAGTGTCGTAAGGAACGTAACGGAATTTCACGTCCCAATCAGCACCCTCCTGTGAGGATGGATTAATAACAGAATCCTTGTCGAAAGAGTAATAAAGCCAGCCATCTTGCTTAGTCGGCGAAAGATTCGACTTGGTGACAACCTGCAGGGTACTGGCAGGGGAACCAGAGGTCGAGTTGTCGCTACAACCAATGATTGTAGCTGCTACTACACAAGACACGAACGAGAACCACTTCATCGAGTATCACCTGAGAGTGTGAAACATACATTTATTCGACCCAGTCGCAGATGAACACGTTTGTCTCACCGGGTCGTGATCCATTTCGGTTCGAGCAGAAGATGAGCTTTTTTCCATCACGGGAAAACATCGGGAAACCATCGAAGCCTTCATAGTAGGTAATGCGCTCAAGCCCTGTTCCATCAATGTTGATGATGTAGAGGTCGAAGTTTCGTGAGCTCGGATCCGCCATGTTCGAAGCGAAGATGATGCGTTTGCCATCGGGATGGAAAAACGGTGCAAAGTTGGCTGCACCGTTGTTCGTCACCTGACGAATGTTCGTGCCGTCTGAATCCATAACAAAGATCTCCAACGCACGTGGACGTACCAAGTGCTTTTGAAGCAATTCGGCATATTCGATAGAATCCTTGCCTTTCGGACGTGAGGCGCGGAAGACGATCTTCGATCCATCGAAGCTGAAGAATGCACCCCCATCATATCCAAACTCGTGTGTCAGACGACGGACATTAGAACCATCGAGATCACATGAGTAGAGCTCGATGTCCCCGTCGCGGGTAGAAGTGAACACGATTCGGTCACCAGTTGGTGAAACGGTTGCTTCCGCATCGTATCCACTGCTGCGTATGATGCATCGAAGGTTCGTCCCATCCGAGTTCGCACGATAGATCTCGTACTCAGGATAGAGCGGCCACAGATAGCCGTGAGAACGATCAGGTACGGGCGGACATTCTGGCGAGTGTTCATGCGTGCTGGCGTAAATGATCTCTCCGTTTGGCAAGAAATAGGAACATGTTGTGCGACCCATACCAGTGCTGACTCGATGCTTGTTTCGTCCATCGGTCGTCATAATGTAAATTTGGTCACAGCCACTATCACCATGTGCTTGATAGATGATCGAACGCTCGTCGAACGAAAAGTATGCTTCAGCATTTTCTCCACCAAACGTCAATTGGATGATGTTGGCAAGATGTCTTTCTCGCCGGTCATGCCACTCTGATGGGAGCGGCTTACCTGCATCATCTACCGCAAATGCCCAGTGGCAGATGCAGACTACCATGAAGATGACAATGCTGCGTGACCACATGATCCATTCACCATTGAATTAACTGTGGTACAAAATTAGCAACACCAACTATTGTATTTACATATATTTTTTTTAAACCGATGGCTACCGCCAAGCAAAAAGCTGCTCTCGATGCGATTTTGAGTGTTCGGCGTGCTGCACGTGCGATTGATGATATTGTGGACGCCGCGTGTGCTCCCATTGGAATAACTGGTACGCAATACAACATTCTCCGGATTTTGAGTAGGGCTCCATTAGAGGGACTGTCAAGAACACAGATCGTTGCTCAACTCATCGAGCAGCAAGTGGATGTCACACGAGCGATCGATGGGCTCGTAGTATCTGGGTATGTCGTACGTGAGCATGCGACGCACGATCGACGGATTGTTCTCCACCGGATCACTCCTACTGGCCGGAAGGCTATCGAGCAACTTGATCCATCGTTACACCAAGCGCTCGATCACATGGCGCGCTCGTTTAGCATCGCAGAACTCGATACCCTCTCTGTGCTCTGCAAGCGGTTTCTCGATGCAGCTACCGACGCTGAGAACACTCAACTCAGCGAGCGATGATGTCATAGGTAACGAACTCTGACCGCATTGGTGCATCCTTACCTTGATTGCGTGCACGACGAAGGTCTTCAAATCCGCGCCGATGACCTTCGAGAAATTCTGGTGAGCCAGTCCATGCTCGGAAAGCTTCTTCACTTTCCCAGATGCTTACAACCAAATAAGGTTCCCCATCGCGATGAGGTCGTAAAACCTGCATTCCCAAGAACCCAGGCATACGGTCTATAGCATGCGCTCGTGTAGCGAAGAGCTGCTCAAAGCGCTCACGATAGTCATCGCGGCAATAAATGCGATTGATCGCGACAAACTCACTCATACAGGTACCTCCAAAAAACACTCAGAACAAAAACCGTAATCCATCGGTCACAACACGTCCATCAGCAGGAATGATACCAGGACCAGGGTAGCCTCCTGCTCTCCGGGTGAAATATCGCCGATCGAAGATGTTATTGATGTTGATTTCAACTGCAAGCCATGTTGTAATGCGTATTTGTGAGCTCACATCCCAGATCGTGTACGCAGGTATAATGCCTGTGACACCACTTGCACTATGTTCTACGTTACTTGCATCTGCATAGCACTGACTTACCGAGTTCTCTAGCAACGTGAATGTCATAAAAGCCTTCCACAGATATCGTAGACCATTTCGGACGATCCAATGCGGTGCATACTCGACAAATTTCCCTGCGAATGGACCATTGGTATATCGTGCATCGGTAAATGCTCCAGCGACGAAAATGGATACACTATGCTCATGTAGCGGGAGAATCCTTTCAGAAAAGAGTTCAGCATAAAATTCGATGCCACGATGTTCGCTCACCCCCACATTCCGACGGAGCTGGCTCGCACCTCCGGTCAACAGTACGATATCTGTACCAAGTGCTGCCCGTGCAATTGTTCCGATACGGTCACCGTAGTACAAATAGAACCCTGAAATATCGAGGCTGAATGCTTGTTCGATCGTGCCGCGGATGCCAATGTCAGTCGAAACACCCCGCGAAGAATGAAGCATTGGATCGACCGCTACCGAAGGGTTATTCGGGAATAGTTTGCTAAACTGAGCGGGTCTCCAACTTTGGTGGGCATTGGCGTAAAGTTCAAGGTCTGTAGTCATGCTCCATTGCATACCAAATCCCCATAGGGGCAACACCTCATGAGAGCGTTTATCAAATCGAATGTATTGACCAGCGGTATCAAATGCAGTTGGACTCGTCGCAGGCTTCTCCTTCGCATATCTTCCGCGACCAATCATTCCAAGCCATTCGAGTCGAGCACCTGGAGTTATTGCCAACCGCTCACTGAGTCGAAGGTGCCATTCTGCGAAAGCTGCAATATTTTCCGATACAAATTCCAAGTCGCGGGTCAATGGCGCGACAAAGGTCGTGCTAAATTCATCACCATCAGCACCTCGTCCCTGTTTACGAATTGTTGAACCGCGATATAATCGCACACCCATCACAAGTGGATTCACCATCATGTTCATCGGTAGATCCCACCGGAGGCGAAGCTCCACTCCTCCATTTCGGTAGCTGTCAGTGTTGACGCGCCGAGGGTTTGTACCGGTGTCAACAATGCTCGGGAGAGTTGTCAATCCAATGCTGTTCCTCTCACCGAGTACTGCAAACAATCGCCCATTGAAATGGACACCTTCATCGATCTGATGGTCAATAGAGAGTGAAGGTACTACCCATGGCACTTCAAACCAATCACGGTAACATACCGCTTGACGCCCGTCTGTAGCAAACTGCGCTGAATCGAGCCCCCCAGGCTGTTGCATCAAATACCGCATCGCCGCTACTTCTGCGACGATAATCGTACGATCCGACGGGCGATACTCGAGTTTCGGGATGGACGAATTTTGCCAGAATCGATCGCTTTCTCTTCGTTCACCAGTCTGCGTTACTACCTGTGAACGCCATCCATCAGAACGTCGGTAGTTACCAAAGAAATAGTACGACCATGCTCCGTACGTCCCCCCAACTGAAGTATACGTCGAATAGTAACCGTTCTGACCACCGATGTGCAATGACTCTCCCCCAAGGAAACGGTCTCGGGGAGCAGATTTTGTGACATAATTGAGCAAACCTCCAAACTGTGGCCCATACTGTAAGGCTGCAGCTCCCCGTATAATCTCTATACGTTCGAGCGACTCAAACGCTGGCGTGAAATACGCCTCAGGATAAGCTGCAAAATCGGCGGCAATGTCAACACTATTCATGCGTGTGTTGAATTCCCACGAGCGATTAGGGCTCAAGCCGCGGATAGCTACCCCTGCTTGGACCCCTGTACCATCGTTCTCCCATATCATCACATCTGCAGCACGTGCGAATACCTGTCGTGTGTTATTCGTGGCAACATTAGCATCACCTGGTGCAACGTCGAGGATTTCTGCTTTCTTGCTGGAAAACAAACGCACTTCATCCACAGTTGGGGGCAGGCGTCGAACTCCAATAGCAGTATCGAAAACCACTACCGGAACCTTGATGAATTCGATTGTATCCCTCCTCTGCAACTGGTATACAGAATTGCCAGCTGATTCAATACTTGAAACAAGACTATTGCAGACAATACTTAGCACAATAATCCATCGCATCATACGATTGAAAAACTCTAAATGTAACTTAGACTAATTCTAAATTACGAAGTCGGACAAAACTTGTCCTATTTAATGCGCTCGTTTCATTTTGGAGTGTACTCAATTGTTGTTATTATCCCTGGCGCTCAATGAAAACGGTAGGAACTTTTCCATATCGTTCAACTGCGCTTCCATTCCGAATTGCTATTTCAACATACCCGCTACTCCCTATGTACGCTAATGGTTCACCTTCACCGCGGTCGGCATAGGTCCGCACAAGCGGAATGTTGTCTTGGCCGATTCGACACATCCAGTGGTGTTCATGTGTAATCCCCCACCGTTCTGCCTGGACATTCGTGACAATGTTGCCAAATCGATCGATATGGAGAATACTTGCTTTGAGAGGCCCACCATCAAAACGCGGGTTAAGATCAAGCCGAATAAGTGAACCCGCATCAACCCTCGATCCTAGTTGATCAATATGCACGTTTCCTGTGGCAAGGTACGCTGCAGCAGGCGCAAACAGATCTCTCCCGTGAAATGTAGCACTCGGAGGCCTGTCGACGAGTTGTTTCGGATCGAGAGCGACAGCCATCTCACACCGAAATTGCTCCAGGACAAGTGTTGCCAGCCCGTTATCAGGTGCTAAAAGCACAAAGTGATCGAAAACAAATACTCCGATTCGCCGTGAAGTCCCCACTCCTGGGTCAATTACGGCAACAACGATGCTGCCATTGGGTAAATATTGCACTGCACTTGAGAGTACGTACGCTGCAGACACGACGTTCTGTGGCTCGATACCATGGCATAAATCGAGGATAACCAACGACGGATCAATGCTAAGCATGATCGCCTTCATCACACCTACGTATGCATCACGGTCGCCGAAATCAGTGAGAAGAAAAATCGGAGCAGCCATTGCAAACTAATGTGGATGTTCTAACCGCAACGATTCAAATTTGACAAACCTCCACCTGCAAAGGAGGATGTGTATTGCTCACTTCATATTTCAAACATTTCATATGGAGGGACTGGATTTCGCACAGGGGGATATCCTCTGCATTCCCGAACACCACAATCAAGCCTTCAGCTTGCTTCGTCCACCATATTGTCGCTCATAGTAACTTCGGTACTCACCGGAACGCACCTCATCCACCCATTGGCGGTTATCCAAATACCAGCGGATCGTCTTCTCTAAACCCTCCTCAAATGTCACGTGTGGACGCCAATCTAATTCTCGCTCTGCCTTGTCACAGTTGATCGCATAGCGACGGTCGTGTCCCGGTCGGTCGGCAACATGATCGATGAGCGATTCAGGTTTACCTAGTAATCGCAGTATTGAACGCACCACCTCGATATTGCCCCGCTCGCTTCGTCCACCGAAGTTATACGTTTGGCCGATACTCCCACGTTCGTATGCTGAGACAAGACCACGGCAGTGATCGAGCACATAGATCCAATCACGGACTTGCAATCCATCACCATAGACAGGAATTGGCCGATCATCGAGTGCATTTGCAATCACCAGAGGAATAAGCTTTTCGGGGAATTGATACGGGCCATAATTGTTCGAACAACGCGTGATAATTGCTGGTAGATTGTAGGTGTGTACAAATGCTCGCACTAAACAGTCGGCTGCAGCTTTCGATGCAGCATAAGGTGAATTCGGCGCAATCGGTGACTCCTCTGTAAACGGGGGATCGGTCGGTCCAAGCGAACCATAGACTTCATCTGTCGATACATGGATGAATCGCTCCACACCATGTTCACGAGCTGCTTCGAGCAACGATAGCGTTCCACGCACATTCGTTTCTACAAATGGCGCAGCAGCCATGATAGAACGATCGACGTGGCTTTCGGCAGCACAGTGAATGATGCCCTCGATTCCATATTCTGAAAGTACTGAGCGCACAAGCACCACGTCCTCGATGCGCCCATGGACAAATGAATACCGTGGATCAGATTCTACGTTGTGTAGATTGGCTAAATTCCCAGCGTAGGTGAGTGCATCGAGATTAACGATACGCCAATCTCGGTTTACAAGAATCCAGCGTATGAGGTTGCTTCCGATAAAGCCTGCCCCACCGGTGACTAACACAGTTTTGCTCATCGTGGACGCGCCCCGTTGCCCCCGAAAAGTGCACGGAAGACATGCCCCGCTACTTGCGGATTTTCACGCAAGCGACGGAGCGAATAACCATACCAGTCCTCCCCATAGGGAATGTAGATGCGCACAGGATAACCGCGATGGAGTAGTTCATCACGCTTGCGCTCGCGTACACCGAGCAGCATCTGGAATTCGTACTGTTCACGGTTGAGCCCTCGCTCACCGATGAGACGTTCAGCATCGGCAATCAGGTCGTCGTCATGCGTCGCAATGCGCACCGTCATCCCAAGATCGACGATGAGCCGGAGAAGGCGCTTATAGTTGGCACGAATCTGTTCACGGTCCTTGATGGCAATGGATGCATCCTCATTGTAGATGCCCTTGCATAGGCGAATGTCTGCTCTATAGACCGCAAGTTCGCGGATATCCTGTTCGCTTCGGTAAAGGTATGCTTGAATGACAACACCGACATTATCGTAGCCACGCTCTCGCATGCGACGGTAGAGGTCAAGTGTTGCTGTAGTGTAAGGCGAATTCTCCATGTCGAGCCGAACAAAGAGCTTTCTTCCCCGTGCGTAGTCGAGAATACGCTGGAGGTTATTCTCCGCAAGGAGCGGATCGAAGGAAAGTCCAATGGATGTGAGTTTAAGTGAAAGGTATGCTGGTAATGCACTCTCCGCTATGGCATCGAGTGTAGCGAATGACTGTTGTGTTTCACGCTCAGCTTGCTGATGGCTACGAACAAATTCACCCAACGCATCAATGGTCGCGCTCGCTCCGCGGGCAGCCAATGCCTGTGCGCATGCAATCGCATCGTCGAGTGTTGTACCCGCAATGTACCTCCATGCTATTCGACGCACTATCGGCTTCGGCACAAACGGTAGTGATTGCGCGATGATATGATCGAGAAGACTCATAACGTGAAAACAGAAACGTGCGTCACAAAATTAAGCGACAACTTCCCGGTGGCTCTGCATTAACCGTTCCATAACAACTGCGCAGATGCGTGCATGGAGTGATTCTACCGGTTGCTTTCCATCAAGGAGTACGACGCGCTCTGGCTCACTGGTAGCGATTGTATAGTACCCTTTCCGAACCCGCTCGAAGAAGTGTTCGGGTGCATCTTCCATCCGATCAGTGTTGACCTGTCGCCGCTGTCCTTGACGACGGAGAGCTGTTGCAACATCAACATCAAGAACGAACGTTATATCAGGAACGACGTTTCCGATCGCATACCTGATGATGGATGTGACCATATCCAACTCTAAGCCGCGTCCGTAGCCCTGATAAGCAACTGTCGAATCTGCGTAGCGATCGCTAATGACGACCTGTCCGTCAGCCAGTGCTGGTCGAATGACATCTTGGACAAGCTGCCGACGTGCTGCGCAAAACAACATAAGCTCAGCGATAGGATCAATACGGAGCTGTACATCCAGAAGGATACTGCGGACGGCTTCTGCCAGTGGTGTTGCGCCCGGCTCACGCAAGAGTTGTACTCGGTATCCCTTCGCTTGAAGCCACTCACATATGAGCGCAGCGTGGGTGGATTTTCCAGAGCCGTCTATGCCTTCAAACGTGATGAACATCAACTCTCCGCATTGGTCGATCGTCCCTGCAAAAGTACCACGAACTCTCCACGCATCGGAATAGTCTTCCCCAGCTCAATGGCAATAGTACCGAGTGTTCCCCGGTAGAACGACTCGTGAAGCTTAGTCAATTCACGTGCGATGACACAGAGGCGCTCAGGACCGCAGACTTCTATCAGCGCTGCAATAGTGCGTTCTAAGCGATGAGGAGATTCGTAGAGAATCACCGTTTCTTCCTTTGAAGCAAGCCGCTCGAAAAATGTACGTCGTCCTCGTCGATGAGGAGGGAAGCCGAGGAAGGTAAACGCATGCGCGGGAAGCCCACTCGCAACGAGGGCTGTAATCCCTGCGTTAGCGCCTGGAAGGGGTACGATTGGTAACTCGCGTGCAATAACCTCTCGGACGATTCGAAATCCTGGATCACTCACCAGCGGCATTCCAGCCTCGCTACAGAGTGCTACCGACTTGCCAGCGGCGACTGCATCTGCAAGTCGCTTGCTTTGTTCAAGCTCGTTCCGTTCGTGGTACGAAACGATCACACGTGGTGTGATCTGGTACATGCTGAGTAGTTTCCGTATCGAACGTGTATCCTCAGCTGCGATGATGTCAACGTTAGTAAGAACTCGCAGTGCCCGAAGTGTGATGTCCTCGCGATTGCCAAGAGGAGTCGGAACAAGGTACAGCGCAGGTTCCAACGACATACAATTCAAGGAGGAAGTTTAAGGACGTCGTTGACGGAAAAAAGCTTCGAGCAATGACTGAGACTGCTCAGCCAGAAGACCACCACGGACACGGACGCGATGGTTGAGACGACGATCATTGGTGATCGTGTAAAGCGTTTCGCACGCTCCAGCTTTTGGATCGTGTGCGGCGAACACTACTCGCTCGATACGTGCTAAGACAAGTGCGCCTGCACACATTGGACACGGTTCCAGCGTGACGTAGAGCGTACAACCTTCGAGCCACTTTGATCGGCGATGTTCAAGAGCTTGCGCAATTGCAAGTAACTCTGCGTGTGCAGTCGCAGCTCGACGTTCTTCCGTGCGGTTGTGTGAACGTGCGATGATCGCACCTTCGCAAGTAATGACACAACCGATGGGAATTTCGCCTCGAGCAGCTGCTCGTTCTGCTTCTCCGAGTGCTATGCGCATGAATCGCTCATCCTCGCCTTCAATGGACGCTGTAATCGCAGGGATGATCGTACGGTTCGCTTCGAACATTGCATACGACGATAATTCGTTCGGATGCACCCACACCACCTGCTCCCAGAGATCTGTTCGTAGGCCACCAAACCATTTGTCAACAAGGTAATACCACACGCGGAAGGTGCCACCATCGGCATAGACGTGTTCCGACGTTCCGAGGTATCGAGGATTGAAAAACACTATCCCAAGTTCCTCGCGAAGCTCGCGGACGAGCGCATCGACCGGTGTCTCCCCGTTCTCAACTTTGCCTCCAGGAAATTCCCATACTCCTCCATAGCGTGCTGTCGTACGCCGTTGACCAAGAAAGATGCGTCCAGCATCAATGAGCACTGCAACTGCAACTTCTTGCACAGTACTGGGAACGTTAGAGTTCGACCCGATCTCCACGGGAGGGAATGCGTACATCTTTCCACCCTGCCTTCTTGAGTCTCGATGCCATCAGAGCTTGGGAGTTCGGCTCACCGTGGACGAGAAAGAGTATTTCGGTTTGATCCCGTAATGAATCAAGGTACGCAGTCAGCTCTTCCTGATCAGCATGCGCTGACATTGAATGGAGCTGCTTGACTTGTGCGCGCACGCGAAACTCTTCGCCTAAGATGCGTACGCGCTCAGCGCCATCTGCCAAGCGCCGGCCGAGTGTATGTTCTGCCATAAAGCCCAGTAAGAGTACAACGTTTGCTGGATCTTCGATCGTATTGCGCAAGTGGTGGAGGATCCTACCACTTTCGCACATTCCCGACGCAGAAATAATCACAAGCGGACCTCGTGTACTGTTTAATGCTTTCGATTCATCAACGCTCCGTGTGTACCGGAGCGATTCGAAACCAAAGGGATCAGGATCACTCAGTAATGCTTGACGCACGGAGGAATTAAAGCACTCCGGGTGGAGTCTGTACACATTAGTCGCATTTAACGACAACGGCGAATCCACAACAACTGGCACTTTGGGTAGTTCATTTCTTTTGTGCATCTGGTCGAGGTAGTACACTAAGTTTTGCGTCCGACCAACGCTGAATGCTGGTATGAGAAGTTTGCCTTGTGTGTTGGTGATATGCTCAATTAGGCGTCGGAGCATCTGGGTGCTGCGTTCTTGTGGTTCGTGAATCTTCCCACCATAGGTGGACTCGCTTATGACAACATCTGCATACGGAGGACGATCTGGAGAGCGGAGGATCGCTGGCGAGGGGCGTCCGACATCCCCTGTGAACAGTACCCGACGTTGACGACCAGTCTCGGTTAGCCAAATCATGATCGCCGCTGAACCGAGGATATGCCCAGCATCGTAGAAAGCAGCCTCAATTCCCGGAAACACGATGAAGCGGCGGCGATATGGGACGGTGTGAAATAGTTCCATCGTACGGCTGACGTCATCGAGCCAATAGAGTGGCTCGACAGCGTCCTTTCCATGCTTCCGTAGAAAGCGTGCATCACTTTCTTGGATGTTGGCGCTATCGGCAAGCATGATAGTACACAGATCACGCGTCGCTGCGGTTGCATAGATGAGACCACGGAACCCATGCTTGACCAGGCTTGGAAGATTCCCCGAGTGATCTATGTGTGCATGCGATAGCAGCACAGCATCAATCGTGTTGGCTTCGAATGGAAGTGTCCGGTTCCGCTCAGATGCTTCAGCACGTCTACCTTGGTAGAGCCCACAATCAAGAAGAATGCGGTAGCCATTACACTCAACAAGATGCATCGAGCCGGTGACAGTCTGTGCAGCACCGTAAAATGTTAGTTCCATGCTGTATCCACTTACTGCTCGATTGCTGCTTCGTACACGGAGGCATTGCTCGGATCGAGCTGCCGGAGCATATCGAGGACACGGCGGTTACGAGTGCCACGAAAAACTTCGCATAGCTCGTTGAGCTTCGCATCGAAAAACAGACGCAACACATAGCTCGATTGCGTCAGTTGGCGTTTGAAGGCGTACATCTTGCTCAACACAGATTCAATTGCGCTACGGGCAGAGTCTGGCGACCAAGTGTATCGGTTCATACCGTCGTAGTGATAGTCGAAGACCAGTTTGCGAAACGGTTCAAAGCGAGGATTGAGAAGCTCAGTCACGAGCGATATTCGCGTCAATTCACCCGGCTCTTGGACTATCTGGCTGTATCCTGGCGCATTGTTCGATGCACCCAGTAAGCAGAGTTCCTGCGCACGTTGATAGTATGGCGTCCCTCCTAAGTACTCGTAGGAATCGGCATCTAATCCGAGTGCAATGAAATTGTAAAAGTCAATGAGCGTTGAGAATGGATCGTAACGGAGCGATTGGAACGTAAGCTGTTGATTTAGCGTGTATGGGAACGTCCACTGTTGATCGAGCACTTTGAGGATTGGGGACGTGCGACCACTGTCGAGATTGATGCTCGAACTATAGAGCAATCGCGCTGAATAACGACGCGTTGATGCGTTGCCTCCGGTGATATAAATCGTCAGCTCAATTGGAATCTTCGGTCCTTGCCATTCCTTCCCAATGAAACTCTGCTGGCGGAGGTACGTTAAAACATCGCTCTGCATTGTCGAGACGTCCTGCCGAAGTTCCGGTGCAAGCATCGATACATCTACGACAACGCGTGGCTCGAACTCCTGTGCAATCGTGCCGACCGTAATGACCACTCCTACCAGAAGGCAATGTATTTTCGGCATGGAATCCTCGAGTGCAAGTAGTGGCAAATGGTATACGTGCCAAAAATACTTCACCGTTGCTTTGCAATCGCAGCGGCGTGTATGCTTGCTACCCGAACGGCTGCACAAACAGTAGTCGTCAACTCCCCGACAATTACCACGGCGACAGCACAGACGGCTGTTGTTCCATTCGGCGTATGCACAACCCCCGCTGCACTCGCAAGTGAGGAGCACTCGCTCGTAGCCGTGTGGATTGTACCGTCACGGCTCGGCGTTGCACAACTACGAACGAGTCACGCCCTCGTAGGCTACTCTACCCAACCATGGACTGCCGCAGTGAGCATCGGTACACTCGGCACTGAACGCTACACCGAGCTTGGATTGTCGTCGCTTGTGGCAACCAACCTTACTGAACGACTTAGGGTGGGCGTTGCGCTTAACTATATCTTCGCACGTGCCTATGGGTTTGCAGCCGAGAATCTTGTGACAGTAAATGCTCAGATGGTGTTTGCACTCGACAGTCTCACCCGAATTGGAATTGCTGGATCAAACCTTTTACAGTACGAACGCGCTGGCAGTACACGAGGTTCAATGGGGCAACTTTCCATCGGTGCTGGTCGCCAAATTCTCTCGTCCCTCTGGCTCGATGCCGATCTAACGCTACCGCTCCGATCGTCATCAGGGCTTGTGTTTGCCGTGCGCTGGGATGCGATCGAACTGCTCTCGATTCGATTTGCAGCAGCAACCATCCCAAAGAGTGCGGATGTTACCGTACGGCTCGATGCGTTAGACGGTGCCTGCATCTTGCTGGGGTTGCACTACCATGCTGCTCTGGGGATGACATCGTCACTGGGAGTCAGCTACCGATGGTAACGCGTTACTTAGCAACGATGACAATATCCTGCACCCTCGTTCTTGGGCAGGATGCATTTCTCGAACAGATTACTGGTAATGCCGTCCCAACACCGGATATGGACCGCATCGAATACTATAGTGACCATCCGATCTTACTCGACTCTGCATCTGTGGATGAGATCGCTGACCTTCCCTTCATCTCCCGTAGCATGGCACGCCGGATCAGAACGTTGCTCAAATCACCGAATCCTCCACGGACAATAGACAATTTGTGTAATCAGCTCGGCTGTAGTGATGAACAACGATTGGTGTTAGAGCGTTGTACCCGACTTGGTAGCAGTGGATTACTCTCCGGCGCGACTATCCACCTACGATCACGAACGATGTACTGGGTGACCCCACCTCGCGCGTCAGTTGACGGACGATTTCGCGGCATCCCACACGAACAGTACTTCCGCGTGACCACCAATGCTGGCCGCATGAGCATCACAGCTCTTACAAACAAAGATGCAGGTGAGCCGATCGTTGCCGATTTTATTTCTGGTTCACTTCGAACGTCGATAGGGAATGGCATTGTGATTGTTGGCGACTATTACACTGAGTTAGGGCTAGGCCTTGTGCTCTGGCGACCATTCGGTGCACGGAAAGGCACCGACGTCATCACCCCCTGCACAGAACTTGGTCGCGGGATCAAACAGTACCGCTCTGCGATAGAGTACCGTTTCTTTCGTGGCATTGCTGCTGAACAGAGCATTCCGATTGGTGATTCAGTATCACTGACCATTCGAGCTGGATTGTCTGCTCTTCCGCGGAGTGGCACGATTGATTCGATTTCACGATCAATCACCTCGCTTAGTACCGATGGATACAATCGGACACCAAGCGAGCTTGCCAAGCGGCACGTGATAACAGAACGAAGTGGAATTGCAAGTGCAGAGTACCACTCATCCTCACTCACAATCGGTAGCGCACTGTTCGCACTGGACTATCCCTACCCGATAACAAGCTCTTCGACCCTCGTGATGCCAGCACAGCGTGGCGTGTTTGCGACTTTCTATGCACATTACCAGTGGGAACAGACCATCGGTGCATGGGAGCTAAGCAGAGACTACGGCGGTAACATTGCCAGTCGCATCGGCTTTGAACACCGCGCTGAACGTACAGCTATCGCACTTGGTGGGCGTTGGTGTGCACCGTACTTCCGTGCCCCGTTCGGGTACAACTTCGGAGAGGCAGCACAGCCGACAAATGAAGCTGGCATCTATGGAGGTATTCGCTCGTGGCTTGGGCGCAGTGTCTTACTCTTAACGTACGCAGATTTTTACTCTCATATCGCGACAATAGGTAATCTTCCACGTCTGCGGCGAGGCATCGATGCATTCGGTGAGGTACGTATCCGCGCTGATCAGCAGACACAGGTGATCGTGCGTATCCGACAAGAGCATCGCACCGACGATCGCTCGACTGAACAAGGCATTGTTGCCGATGAGGTCCTCAGATCAACCATTCGCTGCGAGCTACAGTATGGGAACGGACATGGTCTTACTTCTCGCATTCGCATCGAAGGCATCCAGCGTACATCAACGGAAGCTCCCAATATCAAGACCGAATACGGAATCGCCGCATTTGGTGAGTTTAGTATTCCGCTCAGCGAGCAGATCACAATCGGTGCTCGGTGGACATATTACCAGACTGACTCATTCGCCTCTGCAGTTTACACATTCGAGCAGTTAGCACCTGGCTTACTGGTTAGTGCTCCGCTTTACGGTAATGGAAGCCGATCGTTTGCATTTGTGCGTTGGAGGTTTTGGGAGCGTTTCTCACTTTGGATACGGTATGGCTCGATGGAGCGCCAAGACGTGCCATCTATTGGGAGCGGCGCCACAGAAATTCCTGGTCCTCGTGATACACGTGCGTACCTTCAACTTGACATGGCGTTTTGAGAAGCTGAAAAGTAGTGCTCGATCGTGGGGACCTCAAATCGAAAGCCGCCACGCTCCAAACGTGCTGGGATAACGCGGATGCTATCGGTAAGCGTTGACGCCATCTCTCCGAGAACAATGTGGAGTACCCATTGCGGTAAGCGGAACCAAACGGGACGACGATAGTACCGTGCTATAGTGCGCATGAATGTAGCCATCGTCACTGGCTGTGGTGATACGAAGTTGACCGCTCCGTGAATATCATCTTGTGCGATGAGCCATTCGATCGCTCGCGAAACATCGGTAAGTGCTATCCAGGAAAGCCATTGTGTCCCTGGTCCAGGGATGACTGCACCCACACGTGATACAATCGGTTCAAGCCGTGCGAGCATCCCTCCACCTTCCCCAAGGACGACACCAAGTCGCATCATGATAACACGGCAGTATGGTTCAGCTTGTCGAGCTGTCGCCTCCCATTCATCACACAGAGAAGCTAAAAATCCTTTCCCCTTGGATGATTCTTCAGTCAGAATCGTATCGTCCCGACTACCGTAAAATCCAACTGCTGATGCATTCAACAGAAGACGTGGTCGTGACGAGCTCGTTGCAAGTGCATGAACGATTCGGCGCGTTGGTACGATACGACTTGCCAGAAGCTCTGATTTGCGACGCTGGCTCCAGCGCCGTTTGGCAACGTTTTCTCCGCTAAAATTGATCACGACATCGGTACCTTCGAGCACTTGTTCGAGCACGTTCCAGTCTGCGAGCGTTACACGATCACGTTGGAGGAACGTCGCACCACTGCGGTTACGCACTAACGCAACTACCGACGCACCGCGCTGTGCGAAGTAGTGTACAACTGATCGTCCCACAAAGCCTGAAGCACCAGCAACGAGGATTCGCATTGTTCGATGTGGTGAGCGTTATGGTTTTGACAACACCACTCGCTTCCGTTCGGTTCCTCGATCACCGATACGGACCTCGATCATGTAGTCTCCCTCAGGCATTCGGCGGCCGTTATCGTCAAGCCCATCCCATTCTACTTCGTACACACCGGGACGCTGCTCTTGATCGAGCAATCGTCGAACGACCAGCGCAGTTGTTGAGTAGACGACAGCTGTTACTCTCGCTGTTTCTCGCACTCGGTACGTCATTCGTGGTGAGACATCATCAACGATGCCTAAGAACGATCCGATCGCGCTCATCGGGATACTCACCGAACTGAGTTGCCCAACCCGATGGACAGGGATAGACGTTGAGCTCATTGTAGCAAGTTGCCGTTGCACCGCTTCACGCGGATCAGGGACGAGTGCTCGGGCTGATAGTGTCATGTTGCGGAGCGCTGCTTGCCACGGAGATTCCAGTGATGGTTTTCGGCGTACTATTTCGAAGTTGCTCATGAGGCGTTCGATATCGAGTGAAAGTCGGACAGATGGAGAGACCTGTAACCGCAGAGCACGCAGGTAGAACGTATCCTGCTCAGGTAGGAATTCACCAGGCTTGCCGCCGGGTAAACTATCGGGATGGATAGTTGGATACTGTTGCTCTTGGAGAACAGATGCTGGTGTGCGCTCTTGTGGCCGCAGCGGTGGTTGCACGTGCTGTGCGAGCGCCACAGGAACCAGTAGTGCCGCTATCACTGCATAGGAGAGAACGGCGCCTCGCATCAGCTGCACCTCCATAGCGTGTGCAGCTACTGAGAGCCGCCGAATAAGCGTTGCCGTTCTTCCTCGCTCAAGAGCTCTCCAAGGGTAATCTTTCGGGGATTCGACGTGCGCGGCGGATCCTGCTTGGGTGGCTGGGCACTTTCTCGCGGCGGGCCAAAGATTTCCTCTTCCGGCTCGACGCGAGGAGCTACGATGAACGATTCGCTTTCAGCAACGACGTCCACAACAGTCACTGCAACGATATCACCCACAGTGTATGGTATGCGTTTCCCTTTGAGTACCGCACGCATCTGAGAACGCGGCATGAACGCATCTACTTCTCCTCCGATTGTCAACAGCACACCCGGTCCACTGACCTCACGCACAACTCCTGTCGTATGCATGCCCCGTGGATACTTTGCAGCGATCGTAGGCCATGGATTTTCTCGTGTACGTCGCAATGAAAGGTCAATTTGCTGCCGCTCAGGCTTCATGTCCAGCACGACGACATCTACGCGTTCTCCTTCTAGAAGCACATCGCCCGGATGGCGCACTCGACGTGTCCACGACAACTCACTATTACGGATGAGACCTTCGATCCCTGGTTCAAGCTCAACGAATGCACCGAATGGAGCAAGACGGGTAACAACACCGCTGTACTGTTCGCCATTGTGGTATCGTTCAGATGCGGTCTTCCAGGGTGATGGCTCGAGCGCTTTCATGCTCAGCGAAATCTTGTCGTGCGCTGGATCGATTTCAACTATTTGCGCACGCACCGTGTCACCCGGTTTGAAGGCTTCAGAAAGTTTTGCTGGAGGACGGTGCGCGACACGCGTAATATGCACTAATCCATCGAAACCACCAATGTCAACAAAGAGCCCGAAACTTTGGACGGACGTAATGACTCCTTCGACAACATCACCGACCTTGATACGGCGATAGAACTCCTCCCGCAAAAGATTCCGACGTGAGACAACAAACGAAATTCGACCAGCTTCATCTTTGACGATGTCGGTGATCTGAACGGGAATGTCTGTTCCAACTGCAGCCTGGAGCTCATCATTCGAGGGTGTCTTCTTGAGGAAAAACTGAGACGCAGGTAAGAACATTTTGATGCCGTCGTAGATAACCCGCAGTCCACCGCGGATACGCTGTGCGATGTGGACTGTAATCACTTCGTTGCGCTCCATAATGCCATGCAGGCGTTGGAGAAGCTCATCGGTGACTACAACTGGTGCTGGTTTTTCTTCATGCGCTGGGAGCTCGATTTTCTCAAATGGCTGCGGTTCATGTTGAAGTGGTTGCTCTTGCTCAGGGACTGCTGGGGCTTGAGATGGAGCCGTGCTCACGTGTGCAGCTAACGGCTCGTTGGAGTCGCTTGCTTCTCCCTCTTGAGGTGGCATATCCTGTGGAGAACGATCAGCAGGCTCCGTCTTGGATTCAATATTCTGCACTTCGGATAATGAAGTATCGAGCAAGCCAGGGGTCTTATTCGGCTCAGAATCGTGGGCCTCGGCTGCAATTGAATGACCTTCTGACGTTACCTGTGCTCCTTGCGTCTCCTCGGGAACCTCTGGTGAAGTGAGTATCTCGAGACGGGGTTCGTTCTGACTCATTGCTCTTCGAATACCGATGATGTACGACTACGCCGCCATCAAAATGGCGTGGGCGCGAATATACAACGTACTTGGATGCTACTCAAGACAGTAGAGCTGACGGAGCTGTGGCTTGAATCGCTGTTCGCGGAGCAAACGGTCGAACATTTCGACTCCTTGCTTATGTGCAGGAACAAGTAATAGCGCCATTGCTGTGGCACATCGCAGCCATCGAAACGCGGAATGTTCATGTAGAACTGGTTGTGCATTTGGTGCAACAACCACCCCAAACGTTACGACTGTAACTACCCCATCGATTCGGCGATCGTAAAATGACGCTACCATCGGCAGCGACCACCATTCGAGCGCCGCAAGACCCGTTTCCTCAGCTAGCTCACGTTGCGCTGCATCGAATGGGGATTCATCCAGTGTTGGACGCCCTGTAACAACTTGCCACAGAGACGGTAATTCCTCATCATCACCGTGGCGGTGCAGCACTAAGTGTTGCCAACCCTTGTGACTTGGGCGTGCGATGTGAACCTGTACGAGCTGACGATCGTCAGTCGTGCCGCCCATGCAGAGAACGGTACCAACGGTTGTAGAGGGCACTCCATGGTTCTTGTTCAGCAAGTGGCGCTATGACCGATTCTGGGACCGCAGAAGGAAAGAACTTTGCAAGCTCCACTTGCGTCAGGCGCCGCCATGAACCAGGACCAAGACCATCAATCGTAAGTGTACCAATTCGATAGCGGTCCATTGCAATGACCTCGAGTTCAGCACCCTTGAGGATGCGGAATATGTCGTGAATACCAGCATGAATTACCGTAATGGAAAGCCATGCATAGCGCTTGGTCTTGCGGAGAAGCTCAACACGGACGACACCATCGTTGGCAGGATGGAGTGCTTCGAGCTCGGCAGCAATCGTCGAAAGTACACGCTTGGCTGGAGCCTTATGCACTTTCACGTGATACTCTTTCTCCATCAAATCAAAGAGGCTCTTGCCTGGTACTCGTTGCTCGCGGTCATTGGTAACCACGACCAAGCCCCCCACACTTTTGCCCAGGGGACCAATCGGAATGTACCAATCCCGCTTTTTCATGAGGAAGTTGAAGATGTGCCGACTGTTTGGCTCCCGGCATCCTGCATGACGACGTGGTTTATTGAGGATGATGTAAATGTTGTGTGGCGTATGGTGCAGCAGCAACCCATCAACCCGCACCGTATCATAGAGCAGACGGACCGTATAGACTGGTTCGCGAACGATACGGTCATTGACCGTGACGACGTGTTCATTGATCGCACGCTTTGCGAGTTTTCTCGAGCAATAGAGCAATCGCACAAGGGCACGTACGATAGTCGTTGGCCGTGGCGTCAGACGATTCCGGTCCGCCGGGTCTACGTAGGGAATGCGTCGGCGCATACGTCCACGACGCTCTACGGGTGCTCCCCGTCCACGGTGAAACGGACGATCGCGGAATGGTCGGCGCGCGGGTGTGTAATGACGCTCGTACCAATGTGCAGGTGGTTGGCGATCGTCCCACGGTGCTCGGTTCCACCGATCATCTGGCTCTGAAGGGAAAAAGCGACGCTGATCATCTGCAGATGGCTGTTGTGCTTGATCGGGATCAACGTTCAGCACTGAGCGGAGGATACGTCGCCGTGGTGGGCGGTAGGCTGGTTGGTCTTCAGACCCCTCATGCCCAGTAGTCGGCATATCCGCATCGTTGTAATCTTGTAGGTTCTCCATCGTTCCTCCAATCAAAATAGTTCAACTCTAATTGCAACCTCACATGAACACAGCGACCATCGCGCGGGAAAGATCCATCGGGCGTGTACTACACAGTGGAGCTTTCCCCTATTCATCGCTGCGGTGGTGGTCTTCGTTCACACGTTGTGTCTGTACTCGCAACTCATTCGATGGATAGCAACGATTGCAACCACCGTTTATTGTTGCATACTGTGCTCTTCCCAGACACCCATCCGAGCAAATTTCTCGTGTCGCTGTCGAACACGTTCATTCGGCGGGATCGCTGAGAGCGCGGACAACTCTTCGAGTAACACTTGTCGCATCGTTGCAAACATCTTCGCTGGGTCGCGGTGTGCACCGCCGATAGGTTCTGGCACAATGCGATCGATAATCCCATGTCGCTCAAGATCAGCTGCGCACAGCTGCAAGGATTCGGCTGCTTGCTCTTTATAGTCCCAGCTTCGCCAGAGAATAGACGAGCAGGACTCCGGTGCAATAACCGAGTACCACGCATTTTCGAGCATTAGGATGCGATCACCCAAACCAATACCAAGCGCACCGCCGGATGCTCCTTCTCCGATGATGACAACGACAATTGGAACTGTAAGCTTGGCCATGATGAACAAGTTCCGAGCAATTGCTTCTGCTTGACCACGCTCCTCTGCTTCAATGCCAGGGAAGGCACCCGGTGTATCGAGAAATGTCACAACGGGCCGACCGAACTTGTCTGCAAGGTGAAACAGTCGTGCAGCCTTTCGGTAGCCTTCCGGATTCGGCATTCCAAAGTTGCGGAGTAGGTTCGATTTTGTATCGCGTCCTTTCTGGTGCCCTACAACAACGACGGAGAAATCACCGATTCGTGCCAGTCCACCGACAATTGCCGGGTCATCGCGAAAACAGCGATCACCGTGGAGCTCGATAAATTCATCGAAGGAATGGGCCAGATAATCCAGCGTATATGGTCGCTCCGGGTGACGGGCAATTTGCACGCGCTGCCAACGTGTAAGCTTCGAATAAATTTCTGCGCGTAGCTCCTCGATACGCCGCTCAAGATCGGCGATTTGCTCGTCGAGCTCAAGTGTGCCCGCCAGTGCTTTCATTTCCGCAACTTTCTTTTCGAGCTCCAAAATTGGTTTTTCGAATTCAAGCACGTAGCTCATGACCACTCCGTTCGATTCTGTAAACTTCGGATCGCTATTTCTATGTCGAGCACCGGCGTGTACTCTGTTACGTAGTACTCATTCAGCCGTGCAATGAGCGCTTCTGTCCGTACCGAGGGGGGCACAAGCATCGCCAAACTGAGCACCCCATCCCGGATACCCGCATAATGTGATGTCGCACTCGGATAAAGCCCTACTACTGATCGCATTCCGCAGAGGACACTCCACCACTGTGCGAACCATGTGCCATATGACTGACGCTTCAAAATTACCACGACCCATCCGAGCAGGAGCAGTGCTGTTGCAATGATGATATCCACCGCACGCTTGAGAAAACGGTACCGTAGTCGTAACAGCGGTGGTAGCTCAAGTCGCCGTGCAGAGATATCCGAAAGAATACGCTGCACATGAAGGTCAACGTCATCGTATGCAAAGAAAAAGCGGACTCGTCTCGGTGCAAGCCTCGACAGCATGGTGATTACTTCACTTCGTGGGATTGATTTATCTGTAATGACCACTTCAGATGCACCCGTGTGTTCGACGATGCGCTCTATGTAGTCCCAGTAACCAACGATGGGTAATCCTGCAAACGACTCAGCTTCGGTCGGCTCGACAGCAACAACACCGACGAGCGCTACTGGCGAACCGTGCCCGATGAGAGTCTCAATCACTTGCTGCGATGCATCGGTCATCCCGACGATTAGCGCTCGCCGTTGCGTGCTCGATGCATAGCCACGCTCGCGATACCGCATCACAAAGCGCACCATGCTCGAGCCAAGCATCGAAAGCCCCACCGTCATGAGCACAATCCCTCGACTGAACGCATATTCCTTCCAATAATAGGTCAGCGATGAAAGGACAAAGAATGTCGCCAGATAGCCCATGACTGCATTTCGCACTCGGTAAGTAAATTCGAAGTACTCGCCGACTGCAACCATACAGCTAAGGACGACACTGCTCAACACAATGAATACCGTCGGATAAGCATAGCTCGGGAATCCCAGGGGGTTGCCGAAGCGCAATGCAGTTGCAACAATTAACATTACATTGACAGTCACCACATCGGCGACAAGCAAGAGTAACCCCTGCCGGTATTGCGCACCATGTGCAATGAGCTCGCGAAGTCGAATACCCAACTGGAGCAACCACAGAAGCCACCGTCGTGAACCGTAATGCTTCCGTGCAAACCGCACCATCGCTTCGTAGAACACTCGCACATCGTTGATACGACTGCGACGCGTGCTTTCACCTTTGAAGTGGATGATTTGCGTTGTCGGCACGTAGGCGGTCTTATACCCCGCCTTGAGCATCCGATAGCAGAGATCCAAATCCTCACCATACATAAAAAAGTCGGGATCAAATCCACCAATTGCACGCAAGAGATCAGTGCGGCAGAACATGAATGCACCGATGATTGCATCGACGAAGGCAATTTCGTCGGTACTGCGATAGGATTGGTTGTACTGCGCAAACAGGCGCGAGCGAGGGAACAGCGCTTGCAATCCGAACAGCTTCGTAAATGCAGCCCACGGAGTGGGGAAACCACGACGACACTGCTCCTGAAACGTACCATCGGCATTGAGTACTTTGCATCCGCAGATGCCAACCTCAGGGTGTGTATCCATGTACGTAATCATCGCAGCAATCGTGTCTTCCGATAGAATCGTGTCGGGATTCAAGATGAGCGTATAACGTCCATGCGCACGTTCGATTCCAATATTATTGGCACGACCAAAACCGATATTCTCTGACAATGCAATGAATTCTACCCACGGGAACTGAGGCTGGAGCATTACCACTGTCCCATCGTGGGATGCATTGTCCACAACGATCACTTCAAGCGCATGGTGGTGACGGCATCGCTCAATAGACTCTAAGCATTGCCGTAAGTATTGGCGGACGTTGTAGCTGACGATGATAATTGTGACGTCAATCTCGTGCATTGCTCAGAGCTTACCCACGAGTGCGAGAAGTTTAAGTTTCCACACAATCCATGCTGCTTCGTAGATAATCGAGCGACTCATCTTCGAAACGCCATTGGTACGATCGACGAAGACGATGCTTACCTCTTCGATGCGTGCTCCTAAGCGCCACGCACGGAAGTTCATCTCGATCTGGAATGCATACCCATTCGAATGGATCGCCCCCAAATCAATTTGGCGAAGCAGCTCTGCACGGAACGCTTTGAACCCACCAGTTGCATCACGAATGGGCATACCTGTAACATGTCGGGTATAAAAGTTAGCAGCGTAGCTGAGCAGCAGCCGTCGCATTGGCCAATTGACGACGTTGACCCCACTGACGTACCGCGAACCTATGACCAGATCAGCGTTATCAAGCTGAGCTATCAATCGAGGAAGATCTTCTGGGCTATGGGAAAAATCGGCGTCCATCTGGCAAATGATCGCGTACTCGCGTTCGAGCGCCCATTGAAACCCCACGCAGTACGCTGTCCCGAGACCTAACTTCCCTTCTCGTTCCACAAGATGGATGCGATCGTCCCGTCGAGCCATCGAACGAACGACCTCCGCAGTCCCATCAGGTGAATGATCATCAATGACCAACACATGAAGATCCGGCAGCAAACGACCCAATGCTTCGATCAAAGGACCGATGTTATCACGCTCGTTGTAGGTTGGAATAACAACAATGGCACGGTCCATCACTGGTTCCTACGCTATCCCACGTCCGCGGAGCATCACGCCTATAGTCCGCACAATGATCTCGATATCCAGGCGTAAGGACATATTCTCGATGTAGTAAAAATCATCCCGCAGTCGCGATCTTATCACGTGGAGCATATCAGGGAAATCATGACGTCCAAGGCGTACTTGATTCCAGCCTGTGATACCAGGCCTGACGATGTGACGACGATTGTAGTACGGCACTGCTTGTGCAAAACGTTCTGCAAGAACGACCTGTTCAGGGCGGGGTCCCACCAAGCTCATATCACCGATGAGTACATTCCAAAGTTGAGGTATTTCATCGAGGTGGGTTCGTCGGAGGAAGTACCCCACTCGAGTCACTCGAGGATCGTTAAGCTTTGTCCACGTGCCATCCCAGGATCCATGGGACATTGAGCGGAATTTGTAGAGTTTGAAGGGTCGGTTACCTTTCCCTACACGATACTGAGTGAACAGCACCGGACCAGGAGAATCAAGCTTAATCGCAAGCGCGATGAACATCCACACAGGGAGACCAAAGAGAAGAACACTCGCACTGACGACGATATCGAGTAGCCGCTTGACCACCGCCTGCCAAGGATCCATCAAATGCGGCGAGATGACGATGAGAGGTAGTCCGTAAAGTGAAAGCGTTCGTACTGAACCCATGACGACTTGGTATAAGTTGGGTACGATCATCGTCTGCAAACCATGATCCGATGCGGCATTAACCAATTGGAGCACTTGTTCAGCATCAGCACGATCAAATGCAAGAATGCACGCATCGTAAATGTCCTCTCTAAATAGACGCTCAGCTTGAGAAAGGCTTCCAAGGCGAGGAATGGTACTGTGATAGTCGCTCAGCCTATCATCACTCAGTATTCCACTGATGACGTAACCGTAGCTCGATTCCGGTGTGTACTGCTCAAGGAACGTGCGAATACCTTCGTAATCACCTATAAGCACTGTCGGGTAAACAATCATACCGCTCGATCGTAGTCTCCATTGCAGATGTCGCACTGCCGACCGAAGAACAATAACAACTACTGCCAACAGCAATGCGTAAGAGACAAGCTTGTAACTAAACCAGCCGCTATCAAGGAATATCGCAATAACAGGAATCGCAACACCGACAGCGGTTGCCTTCAATACCACAAACGCTTCATCAAACGGAGAGCGCACAAGCCAGTTGCGATAGAGTCCCGCCAGCCAAAACACAAGTACCCAATACACTGTGCTCACAAGAAGGACACTGATGTAGAACTCAACTGTGTGTACCGCGGGATGAAGGGCGCTTTCCCGCATCCGGAGGGCGTAGAACACACTGATAGTTCCTCCAATTCCGAGAACATCGGCAAAAAGTTGCCACAGCACCGGATTTGCAACGACGTGCATTCCTCGGCGCCATAGGAGCCTCTGCAACGTTGTATTCGTACTCGCTTCGATGCGCTCCACTGTTGGCATCAACGGTTCCGGAGAAAGTTGACCAGCGATAGGATCGAGAATACCAAGCCCGATAGGCCACCCGCAATGCCAATGTAGGCACTCAGTCGTTGGAGCTTCGTCCCGAGCGGTTCATCTGGTGGATGAGGTACGTAGATTCGATCACCTGGTTCAATCATCGTGTCGTCGAGCGGAACCCAAAGCCCATTACGCCCTTTGATGACGCGCTCCCGGCCGCGATCGGCAAGCTCGGTACGTCCTCCCGCTCGGTTGATGTAGTACTCAGCATCTTTCGCAGGAACATATTCGACAAATCCAGCTTTGGCGACTTGACCGTAGATGAACACCATCTGCGGTGATGGAGGTACAACGATCACATCGCCATCGGTGAGCGGAACGTTATCGTCCTCGCTGCCTCGTTCAAAGCATGCACGAACATCACAAGCTACAAGCGAACGTCGTGCGTACTCATCAATGAAAAAACGCAACGTGTCTTCGGGGATAAGGTTTGTGTACTGCAGACGGCGCAGTCGCTCAATCTGAGGATTTGGTGGAATAAGTCTGCTGGCTGACTGCTCCGGTTCTCGTCGGAGAATGTAGGATAAGCCAAGTGCAGCACGTTCAGTAAAGCCGCCAGCCTCTTCGATAACGTCACGCAAGCGCGTTCTCCACTGAATGATTGGATATGTTCCCGGTCGCTTCACTTCGCCGATGATGCGGATGCTCCCTGTCTGTGCAGCGACTGGTCGGGCTCTCTCGACATGAACGATTGCGCCAGGCTGCAGTGGAAGGTCCTCCGAAAGAAGATTCATCTGTGCATCTGCACGGACGTGTATTCGTTCTCCACTCTGCACTAACCATATTGCCCCACTTTCGGGGAGAAGCCCTCCTCCAAGCTTAAGCAAGAATGACAAGCGATCACCGACTCTATACACGGTTGTCCGCGGTCGAGCAACTGCTCCCTCAATCGTTATTCGCGGCTGTTCGAGTTCGTGTTCACGCGGTACGATCACCACATCACCCTCTCGTACATAAGGATTCGCAGAGCTGTCAGGCTGCAGTAACGCTACCTCTCCATCAACGACTTCAGACGAGCCATCGCTCCGTCGGATTACAATCGAACGGAGCGATGCAGGCGGTAAAAAATCGTAATCGCGCCAGAGAAGCTTTTCATCACGTGTTAAGTCTGCGATTTGCCCAAACGCTCGCTGTACGGCTCGCTGCATGTCCGGTTCGCTCCGTTGTTGCGGCGAGCTTCCCTGCATCGCAAGTCGCAGCAACGTCATCAGTCGCATTGAGGCAGGAACGGTGTAGACTCCAGGGAAGAGGACATTCCCTTGTACTGTTACATATACCGAGCGAGGGCGCCGAAGTCCAACGTACACAGCGATATTCGGCGTTCGCTGCCGATAGAGAGCCGCGATTGTGTCACGCACACGATCGAGCGTCATCCCTGCGACAGTGATCATTCCAATACGTGGCACGACAACCAGGTTTTCAGGTGTAATCGTCGCATACTCTTCTTGTGCCAGTGCATCGAGCTTTTGAATGACCAGAACATCACCAGGTCCTACGTGGTATTGCGAAGCTTGGACTACATTGTCGCTTGCGAATTGTTCCCCTCGGAGTTGAGCTTCTGTCTGCTGCCGCTGTAGTTGTGGTGTTATCGGAGTAAGTTCCGTTGTGGGTAGTCCTGCAACCTGTGCGAATGCACTCGTTGCCCACACGCCGAGAATGATGCCGAGAAGGCGTCGTCGCACTGAATTCTCGTGATGTTGTAAGACAGAGCATACAAAAATATCCAGCATCATCTCGTCGGACTATGCAACGTGGAGGATATGCTCGGCGATAATTCTCGCAATGCGCTTGGCTGCATGACCATCCCAAAGAGGAGGTATGCCACGTGTTGCTGGTGGTGTCTGGAGCATTTGCTCGATTGCAGCCCAGATCCGCTGTCGCTCTGGTGGAACGAGCATGTTGCTGCCATATTCAATCGTACTTGGGCGCTCCGTGGACGTTCGGAGCGTCAAGCATGGCACACCGAGGACAGTTGTCTCTTCCTGGATACCCCCTGAATCCGTGAGCACGAATGCTGCGCTGCGCACAAGCGCGATGAACCGAACGTAACGCTCCGGCTCGATCAGCAGCAGAGTTGGTGTACCTTGTACGATTCCCTCAAGCTGAAATCGTGTGATATTTTGCCGAGTCCGTGGGTGAATGGGGAAGACAACCGGCAATGAGCGAGCAAGTTCAGCAAGGACATCTAAGAGCATCGCCAGTTGCACCGGATCATCCACGTTACTTGGGCGATGGAGTGTTACAACAGCATAACGGTTTGGTTCTAACCCTAACTGACGGACGATGCTGCACGCCTGGATTTTCGGCATCGCTGCAAGCAGTGAATCAATCATCGTATTACCAACCAAAAACACACGCTCTGGTTGCGCACCTTCCCGATGAAGATTCTCGACCCCGCTCTGTTCCGTACAGAAGAGCCAGTTGCATAGTGCATCGGTTGCAATACGATTGATTTCCTCGGGCATCGAGCGGTCAAAGCTGCGGAGTCCTGCTTCGACATGTGCTGTTTCGATGCCAAGTTTCACCGCTGTAAGCGTACATGCAATTGTTGAATTGACATCACCGACGACGATCACTAAGTCAGGATGCCACTCAAGACATACCGGCTCGAATGCAAGCATGATTCGTGCTGTTTGTTCAGCATGACTTCCGCTACCTACCCCTAAGAAAAACTGCGGCTGGCTCAACTCTAAGTCTTCGAAAAATGCTTGGCTCATCATGTAATCGTAGTGTTGCCCTGTATGGCAGATAGCATGCTCGATGTGTGCTTGAAAATGTTCCAGTGCTCGTGCGATCGGCGCAACCTTCATGAAATTCGGACGTGCACCAACAACCGATAAGACACGTCGCTTCATCGGAGGCTCCACCGATAGACTATGCCTATTCGCACAGGAAGCAGTAGCCCAAGCTCATCTCCGGTCAAGCATTCGACTTCGACATTCCACCCAATGTGTTCTGTAACCATTCCATGCATTCCGACACCCCAAAACACAATGAACGATTGCTTCCTGTGCCACTTGAGTGGTGAAGCGGTATCCCATTCGACGGTACGTACATATCGCTCCCCTAACGAAAGACCGCCACCGAGTCGGAGGTATGGGGAGATACCGTCGGTAGCATACCATAGCAGCGATCCACGAACAACCCAACCGCGATAGTCATCGAGCAGAGAGACAGAAGACGCAGTCGGACGGAAATACTCTGCACCTACTGCAACACTGAGCGGTACATTGAACAACGGCGACCATCGTGGAAGTTGTAGTGACGATTCTAAACCAGCACAGGCACCGCGCCACAGCCCATCATTGAACAGCGGTGCAGCAGCTGGGGCACTCCCGACCCTCAGTGTGAACGCCCCTTCTGTGCAGAGTGCGATCCATGGTGTGAACACAAAGATCATGAGAAAACGCACCGTGGCTATCGCTCGACAGTGCGACCGTTCCGCATACGTTGGAGTTGCTCCAGGTAGCGCTCAATGAGGAGCTCGTAGTCTTTCGTATACCCCAATTGCGAGCTGCGGAGCATATCGCGGTATCGTTGGAGCTGCTCCAGAGTTTTTAGTCGGAGCTCGGTTGGACTGTCACGCACTACATCCTCACCTGGCCGAGACTGGCGTGTTTTCTCATAGTCACGTTCGTGCATAGAACGCGTTGCGTCGAGTAGCCGCGAGAGTATCCTGTCTAGCCGACGACGCGTTTCTGGGGTAATCGTACCGCTCTGCATATCGGCAAGAACTTCCTGCATATCCTGACGAATTCGAACGAGGTCGCCGAGCGTTTTCCTTGTCCCAGCGTTCTTTTCCTCGAGCTGTAGCTCCTCGAGCGATTTCATGACTCGACCTTGCTGGGCGGCGATTCGTCCCAGTTGTTCACGCTGCTCGTGAGATAGCTGCCCCTCCGCACCCAGTTGCTCCATTGCACTATTGATTTGTTGCTGCATACCGGCTGCTTCCATCAAGCGTTGGAGGAATCCTTCACCTGGCTGCATACCACCGGGACGCATTTGGGGACCATCACCTTGGCCCTCGCCTTCACCAGGATTGTTCCCATTCATTTGTTCAAGCAGTGCTTGCATCTGATTCATCGCGCGATTGATTGACCCCATGGCTGATTGTTGCATTTGGCATGCACCAGTAGAATTCCGCTGCTCGAGTGTTCGTTGTGCATCCTGCATTTTCCGGAGCGCTTGCCCGAGCTGCCGTGCCATTTCGGGAGGAATCATCGTCGAACGCTGTGCAAGGGCATCGAGTCGCCGAGCCAAATTCATCAACTGCTCGCGCAATTGCTGCTGCTGTTGCATCATGCGGTTCATCATGGCTGAGTTTGGGTCGAGCGAGCGCGTTTGGTTTGCTAGTTCTTCCTGCTGCTTCGACAGATCTGCTAAATCCTGGAAAGCTTGTTGCATTTGCCGTGCAAGTTCACGCATTTCGTTCTTGCGCATTTCCTGACGTGCACGTTTCATTGCATTTGCGAATTGTTTCATCCGCTCAGCAGAGCGTTTCATCATCTCGCGTGCACGGTCGAAGTCACCCTGCTGGAGCGCTTGCTCGCTTTGTTCCATCGTTTGCTCTGATTGCTCTGCCTTGAGTTGCTCTTCTGCGCTGCGGAGCTGTTCTTGAACATTCTTGCGTTGATCGAGTCGGGCCTCACGCGCCAAGTCATGGAGCGAACGGAATTCCTCTTGCAACCGTCGTAGTTCGTCTGCAAGGCGTTCTTGCTGCTTGGCTAGTTGCGTTCGCTGCTCCTGGTTGGCGGCATTCGTATTCTGCGCCTGCTGTTCTAAGTCGCGTTGTTGTTGCTCTATCTGCTCTGCGCGTCGCTGGAGTTCATCCATCTTCTGTTGTGCTTGAATACGCTTGAGGAGTTCGATGGCGCGTTCGACATTTTTCCGGAACTGTTCTTCATCGAAGCGGAAGGTTCGCATTGCACGCTCGATATCCTGCGGTGAGAGCTGCTTGAGTGCACGCTGCATCTGTTCGATTGCACGGCGCAATTCCTCAGAGTCCACCTGCTGGAGTAATTTCTGCAGTTCAAGATACTTTTGGAGCGTTTCGGGAGAAATCGCCGTGTGTTCCTTGAGCAGCTTGCTCATCTCCTCCAAGTGCTGTTGCGCTTGCTGGAGCTTCTGCTGGAGTTGTTCCTGCTGTCGGAGTGCATTCTCGAGCGACCGCTGGCTCTGCCAGCTTGGCTGCTGCTGCTTGAGGAACTCACGTTGCAATTCTTCCATGGTGCGCGCAAGTTCCTCAGCGTGACGCTTGACTTCCTCCAGTTCCTTCTGCGTGGAGCGTTGCGCTTGCTGTGCCTGGCGGAACACTTCGTCGAGTGATGGGAGGCGGACCTGAAGTGTCGTCGTCCGCGCACTCTTGGGACCAGACACGACATCGTTGTCGAACACCTCAACGTAGAACTCATAGCGGTCATCTGGCGAAATACCAAGCAAGTTTAAGTTCCACGTAAAGGGCACCTCAAGTGTTGTAGCCGAACGTGTCGGCAACGGAATATCCGACGAGCGCCAGTTACGTTCAGGTTCAGCATAGCGTGAGTGCACTAACCGTGAGCGCAGTACAAGTCGCGAAAACCCGTAGTCATCGGTAATTGATACTTTGATCGGAAGCTGCGCATCTCGACCAATAGTCGCATCATTCCGAGGCTCGATGAGCGCAATCGTCGGTGATGCATCGCTCTCGACGCGGAGAGTATATCGCACCGGATCCGGGGTCCGACGCCCGCTTGCATCTTCGAGTTCAATCCAAAACGTACCACTGCGCAAAAGCCGTATGCTACCGTTTGCACGATCCTGTTCCACACGGAGTGGAACACGGAGCGTATCCCGCGCAGCAGTTGTATCGTCAATGGCTGCAGTAACGATTGCAGCACGCACGATGGGCTTATTTGCGATGATGCGGAAATGCGCTTGTGAGCCGCGAAGGGCAACGACGTCGGTGGCAGTCTCATCGAATACGAGCGGTGGGCGACCACTATAGGAGGGCTGTTCGATACGAAGCTCGAATGAGCGGACCATCGGGTAGTCACTGGCAGTAATGTGACCGATGTTAGAACGGACCTCGTCGTCAAACCACGATGCAGCGGCATAGTACTCGATTGTGCTCTTGAGCGCAGAGAGCTCGAACATGTAACGCCCAGTACTATCGTGCCGCAAGGGATATGCATCTGGTTGTGTCTGCTGTTCTTCACGGATGAAAAGTTTGAGGTCAGCCGGTTCAATTCCATTAACGGTGACTGTAATACGAACTGGTGAGTTTCGCAGCACATCCGCATGGGTCGGTTCAACCGATAGTGAGAATGGCGGTGGTGGTACAAATCGCTCACTCCAGTGGAGAATGCGGTATGCTGCTTCACGAAGAGGGACGATACCGACGACGCTACCGCTTGCCATGAGCGCACTGAGCAACCACACGAGAAGCCAGAGGCGATGCTTCCGTTCAATGATGACGTCGAAGCGTCGCTCGGCAACGACACGCTCAACCTCCGCAAATGCCGCCTGGGCAAGCTCTTGTGATCCTACTACGATCGCGCCCGGTGAAACAAGCTGCAGCGCGTTGAGCAATCGATCGCGAACGTCAGGGTATGCTGTACCAACTCTTCGAGCGATGTCCTCGATGGTCGGTCGCTTGGCAGAAAAGAGCCGCATCCACACCGTTCGCAGCGGAAATACCCCAAGTGCGACAGCAGTACCAACCAACCAGAGTGCCGCCAGTACAGCACGGAACGGCGTACCTCCGTGCGTTACCATTTCAACGAGACAGACAAGTACGCAAAGTGTACTGCTTACCGCCGCAGCCAATGCAAACGATTCTGCGACAAGGAGGAGTGTTTCCTTCCGACGCGCTGTCGCAAGACGTGAGAGTGTACGGTTATAGGCATTCATCGGCATTATGGGAGTGCGGTGCGTTGACCGAGTGCATAGACGACGATGTTTGTTCCCATTTTGAGTGCTGCCTCTCGTTTTTCTGGTGGATCGTGGTGAACGTCTGGATCAGCCCACCCGTCGCTGGGATTTGACTCATACGTGTAGAATACGCAGAGGCGGTCACCAACGAACAATCCGAACCCTTGAGGAGGCTTGCCATCGTGCTCATGAATTTTGGGAGGGCCGTATGGAAAGTGAAAATGGCAATGGTAAATAGGATGCGAGAACGGGAGCTCAATGAAATCTTGATCGGGGAAAACTTTCTTCATTTCACGCCGAATAGCTGTGTCAAGTCCGTAGTCGTCGTCAATGTACAGGAACCCGCCGCTTTCAAGATATGCCCGCAATCGCTCGGCGTCTGCTTGGGTGAAGTGCACATTCCCATGCCCCGTCAAAAAGAGCATCGGGTAAAGGAAAATGTTATTGCTAGAAATGTCCACATACTCATACCGTGGTTCGACGGGGATGTTTGTATTCTGACGGATATACTGTAGCAAGTTCACTTCAGCCGATGGGTCGTTGTACCAATCGCCACCACCGCCATACTTGAGACGGGCGATTCGGAACGAACTGGAGAGCTGCTCTTGGGCCAGACCAGACACTTGCGCATTAGCAGCAGCTGTAACGATGATGGCAATGATGGCAGCGGCTACTCGGCGCATTGTGATACTTGCTCACGTTGGTTGGACTCTTCCGTGCTGCGCCATCTAACGATGAGCAGCTTTTTTTGTTGCTCCTCAAGCCAGGGAAGGCCGTGGAGACGGAGCGGTCGCTCGACGATGGTTGCATATGGAAACGCGCGTTGCGACTGCTCGATTTCGTCAGAAAGATCGCCACCTTTGAGAAAAAGGTGCATACCGTTTGGTTTGATGAACACACGGGTCCATTCCAGCAAGGTCTGAGTCGGTGCTACTGCTCGTGCAACAATGACGTCGAATGACCCCTTGAGGGAAGGCTCGAGCTGAGCGAGCTGTTCGACACGCGCGCAGAACGCTTCGACCGTTCGATTTCCTGTGTGACGTGCAAGCATTTCGGTCGTCCGCAGTTTCTTGCGAACTGAGTCTACAAAGACCATTCGCAAGTCAGGTCTGGCAATGATCAATGGAATGCCAGGAAGTCCACCGCCTGTGCCGACGTCCATACATAGCGCTTTAGGTGGAATCTCAACCGCAGCCAGAATAGCAAGAGAATGCAAGATGTGCCGCTGCCAGAGGTGTTCGACATCTCGGCGAGATACCAGGTTAATCCGCTCGTTCCAGTAGCGCAACTCCCGTTCGTAGCGTTCCAGCGCACGGAGCTGTTCTCGATCGAGCACAATCCCATTTGCCGAACAAATTGTCCAAACAGCTGCCAGGTCCACCAGGAAGTCGGATGGTAAGTTTGCAAAACGAACAAAAATACACGCCCGCGATGAGCCAGCAGACGGCGCCTTTCTTCTCCGTTATCATCCCGACGTACAATCGCGCCTATTGCATCGGACGCGCAATCGAATCCGTCCTTGTGCAAACCGAACCGCACTGGGAGCTTATTGTTGTTGATGATGGGAGCACTGACAATACCGCTGAGATTGTAAGAGAATACATCCATCGAGAGCAGCGTATCAAACTCGTGGTGCAATCAAACCACGGCACTGGTGCAGCGCGCCAAACCGGCATCCGACTGGCTCAAGGGGATTTTGTGACGTTTTTAGACTCCGACGACGAATACGAACCAGAGCATCTAGCAGTACGTCGTCGCTCAATTCAGGCACATCCAGAAGTGGATCTATTCTTTGGCGGCGTGCACGTGATTGGTTCGCCACTTGTTCCTGATCGGCACAACCCAGCAGTACTAGTTCCCATCGAGCAGTGCGCAGTCGGTGGTACGTTCGTCATTCGTCGCTCGGTTGCTGCAGCACTCGGATTTTCACCACTTCGCTATGCGGACGATGCAGACTTCTTTGAGCGTGCAATCGATGCGGGGATTGTTACGCTTCGCATCACCGAGCCAACGTACCGTTACAATCGTTTGAGCCCTGACTCACTGTGCAACCAACGTTTGCTCCACCTAACCTCAGATTCCCACCAATCCATAAATACGTATGGCTGAGCAACCTTCTGAGCTGCGTCCACGTCTTCCGGATAACGACGTTGTGTTCGTCATCAAAAATCCCCATCGCCCCGGGATGCTTGGGCGATTGTGCACTGTCATTGGTGAGGAAGGTGGACTCATCGGTGATACACGAACGATCTTCATCGGACATGACCATATCATCCGGGAAATGACGGTCTCCGTGTTCGATGCCCCACACTTAGGCTCAATTGAGCGTGCAATTCGAGAGCGTACACAAGCAGAAATTTTGGAAATCAAAGATGTTGTCTTCGAGCAACACCGCGGTGGGAAAATAGCCATTACGAGAATCAAGACAGCATCGACGGTCGGCGAGCTTCGGAACTTATACACACCCGGTGTTGCGCGTGTGAGCAAAGCAATTCAGCATCGTCCCGAACTCGCTTATGACTACACCATGCTCGGCAATACGATCGGCATCTTCACAAACGGTACGCGGGTGCTCGGATTAGGGGACATTGGTCCACTGGCATCGCTCCCAGTTATGGAAGGGAAAGCGATGCTCTATCACCAGTTCGTCGGATTAGGAGCGATGCCAATCCTTGTGAACACTCGCGACCCTGATGATTTCATTCAGATCGTTGAGAAAACATCTGTCGGGTTCGCCGGAGTGCACTTAGAAGATATTCGAACACCCGACTGTTTCTATATCGAGGATGCACTCATCGGACGATTGAAGAAACCAGTGATGCACGACGATCAACACGGAACGGCAACCGTGCTTCTTGCAGCAGTTATCAACGCACTCAAAAAAGTTGGCCGATTTGGAGACGACACGCTCACCGTCGCACAAATTGGACTTGGTGCTGCAGGATATGCTATTGCACGCTTGCTTCGTGAATACGGCTTTTCCGTTATTGCCTTCGACCCGAACACTGAAGCTCATGCTCGGGCAGAGCAGGTCGGTGTGCAGATTGTGTCGTTCGAAGAAGCAGTGCAGGCGGACGTCGTGATCGCTACGACGGGAAGGGTAGGTTTGATCGAGCCATCCATGGTCCGAAAAGGGCAAATCATCTTTGCGCTCTCGAATCCAGTCCCTGAAATTCCACCTGAAGATGCACTTGCGGCAGGCGCTGCGTTTGCTGCTGATGGTAAATCGGTAAATAATGCATTAGCTTTTCCAGGTCTGTTCAAAGCAGCGATTGACCTTCGAGCAGAAGCAATCACGAGCGCAATGAAGATCGCTGCTGCAGAAGCCATTGCTGCGCTCGCTGCACCGGACGAACTTGTTCCCAGTCCGTTCAATCCCACTGTTCACGCAAACGTCATTGCCAGCGTCAAGGCAGCGTCATCCGTCATAGGCACAACATCTGCATAGAATGTCGTTTTCTACATCCATCCTTCCTTCACGAGCCATCCATCCGATTCTGCGTAGCAGGGAACTGCTTCCATAGAGGTTGGCGATTGCTCCTCTGGTGCACTGTAACGCCACACTGAACAATGCAAGGAGCACTCTTCAGTTGTAACCTGAAGCTATGGACTATCCCGAATAGCTACGATGTGGCAATGTGCCACAGTAACACGAGTGTGAATGCAAACACGATTGCGGCACCAATCCTGCGCAACATCATGATATGCCGTAGTGAGAACCGTGCATGATTACGCACAATAAGTCCGACCACAACGAAGAGCCAGAGGAAGGTCCCACCCGAAAAGCCGAGTGCTATCAACACTTTGGTTCCTGTGCTACTTGCAGCGTTATGTCGTACAAGGTACGAGAGCGCAGCTGCGAACGATCCCGCCAGCGAGGGCAGAAAGGTTGGGTTAACGACATTCGCTAACGCTGTTACTGCAGCCGAAAGCATAGTGCCACGGACCGACCGACCAAGTTCTTCACGGAAATGAGACGAATGTCGCAACACACTGCTGCGCCCTAAGCGAAAGGCGTAGGTAAGGAGTGCCGCTGCAACAGCAATTTCCCCAATTAGTGCTAACGTCGGATGATGGGAAAGCAGTTGCATCAGCACCTCTCCGAGCGCTGATGACGCAAAGAGCACACCGAGTGCAAGGAAGCCGTCCGCGAGCGAGGCACCCGCTGCCGCTGCAATTCCATGTCGCCACTTCCCTCGCAGCGCCGACGCCATGACCGTCACTGCAACCGGGCCTGGTGGTAACGCAAGAATAAAACCAATCAATCCGCCAAGCAAGATGGAAAGCACGAGATCCAATCAAACAAAAACGTAACAGCGCAAATATCGCCACTGTGTTACTGGCAGAACTTCCTGTCAGAATAATTCCGATATTTGCGTCGAATCCCAATGTTCCTGGAATGGAATCTGTCACATCAACAATTCTGAGTGCGCAAGCTTCAAGTCCGCCTCCAGCGCCGATGGCTGTATTGATTATTGAATCTGACCCATTGGTTCGTGATGCACTCGAACTCCACTTTCGTCAGCATCCGTCAATCGGGATCGTTGTTGTTGACGCAGTAGATGGAGCGTTCACCCAACTCGAGCAGTTACGTTTCGATGCAGTGATCCTCGACGCCAGCATTCCCAGAGCAGAGGAGGTCATTGTCCATCTTGAGCAGAAACATCCAGCACCCGCTGTCCTGTTGACGATTTCACTTGCTGATGCTGCCAATCTTGAGCATTTTCCACGCAGTGCTGGACTCCTTGCTCTAATGAAACCGACTCCACTTGTCATCCTCGAACGTGGAATCGAACTTGCAATTGCCTACCGCCGAACGCTCGAGCGCAATAAATCGCTTGAGCATACTTACCATGAGCAATCAATCAAACTTGAACAACTTCACCACGAGTGCGATACACTACGTCAGCAGTTGGCTCGACTGAACCAACGTTTCCGGTTCGCTATTCACGACCTGCAGAATCCTCTTTCGAACCTCATGGCATTGTTGGGCGATCTTCAACGCCACACTACGAATTTGCCTCCACGTGTATCGGAAAGTCTCGAGCTGAGCTATCAATCCACCCAACTCCTTCAGACTTACATCGAGGACATGTTGAATGCACTGCAGCTCGATAGCACTGAAACAATAACATTCGGCCCGGTTGATGTAGCGCACCTTGTCCGCAGCGTTGCTCGGCGATTTACCCCAAATGCAGATCGCAAGAATATTTGGATCAACGTTTTGGCTCCCCCTACACTTCCTGTAATCTATGCCGACGAATCCTTGCTTTCAAAAGCGCTCGATAACCTGGTTAGCAATGCGATCAAATTCACACCACAGGGGGAGCGGTCACTATCGAAGTCGAAGTCAGTAGGGATATGTTGCTCATCTGAGTGCGCGATACAGGACTTGGGATGACACGCGATGATCTTGCCCATGCATTCGAGGAGTTTCGCCGATTATCAGCAACACCGACTGGTTGTGAGCCAAGCACAGGATTAGGACTTTGGATAGTCCGTCGTATAGCTGAACTCCACAGGGGACGTGTCTGGGCAGAAAGCCCGGGCAAAGGTAGCGGCTCTGTTTTCACATTCGAGCTACCCCTTCATCAAGAGAACCACAACGGCCACTCCTTATGCAGCCGATCATTATCCCCCTGCACCCAGTCACTCCTGAGCAACGGTACGTAGGTCTAATCGCAGAGCGGATTCACAGTGGGAATCTCCTCCTCTACCCTTCAGATACGGGTATGGCTTTTGGCTGCGCACTGCGCAACAAGGCTGCAATCGAGCGGATTCGCAGAATCCGTAACCTGGAAGAAACAAAATTCATGACGTTCCTGTGCCCGTCACTGTCGAATCTTGCCGAGTACGCTCTCGTCAGCAACCGTGCCTATCGTATCATTCGGCGATTAGTGCCGGGTCCAATCACGTTCATTTTACCAGCGACAAAAGCAGTCCCATCCTATGCGCATGACCCTACACGCCGTACTGTAGGGATTCGAGTTCCTCGCGCAACGATCCCACGGTCAATACTCGATGCATGTGGCCAGCCGCTCATCTCGATCACTGCTCGACGTTCCGATGACGAACGCTTGCTCTCCCCGGAGCAAGCGGTGGAAGAGTTTGGTGCATTCGTTGATTGTGTCGTCACAGTCCAGCATCACTCGTGGTACCAGGAACCTTTGTTTGCAGGTCCATCCACCGTCTTGGATTTGACAGGTGATGAACCCATCATCGTACGCGTGGGAGCTGACATTGAACTCGTCGAAGATGTGCTCGCACAGTTATGATGGATGCACTTCCCAACCCTTCGTATCGAGGTATTTGGTGTCGAACGCACCGGCATTAAAATCCGGGTTATCCATCATCGCCCGGTGGAATGGAATTGTTGTGGCGATTCCTTCAATCACAAATTCATCGAGCGCGCGTCGCATCTTAGCGATTGCTTCTTTACGGCTTGGCGCAAAGGTGATGAGCTTGGCGATCATAGAGTCGTAGTATGGCGGGATCGTGTAGCCATGGTATATGTGCGAATCAATGCGTACGCCATGCCCTCCCGGAAAATGGAGTGATGTGATCGTTCCTGGCGATGGACGCCAGTTCTCGCGTGGATCTTCCGCATTGATGCGACATTCGATCGCATGGAGCATTGGTTCACGTTCAGACAAACTCAATCGCTCACCCATTGCCACGAGAATTTGCTCCTTGATGAGGTCTACCCCTAACGATTGCTCTGTTACTGGATGCTCGACTTGGATGCGGGTATTCATTTCCATGAAGTAAAAGTTGCGGTACTTATCCACGAGGAACTCAATCGTCCCAGCACCGATGTAACCCACCGCTGCTGCACCGCGTTTGGCAGCTTCACCCATCGCAGTCCGAAGCTCAGGCGTCATGATTGGCGATGGTGCTTCCTCAATGAGTTTCTGGTGTCGTCGTTGAATCGAGCACTCCCGCTCGTTGAGGTGGATGATGGTGCCGTGCATGTCGCCGAAGATTTGAAATTCGATATGGCGTGGTTCTTCGAGGAACTTTTCCAAATACACGTCCGGGTTACCAAAGGCGGCATCGGCTTCATTACGGGCGGTGATGAATGCTTGTTCAAGCTCGGCTTCGCTATCTACGTATCGCATTCCTTTGCCACCGCCACCGGCAACTGCTTTCAGCATAATGGGATAGCCGATCTCACGTGCGAGAGCGGCAGCTTCACTATAACTGGTGACGACGCCTTCGCTCCCAGGGATGACTGGAACGCCCGCTGCTCGCATGGTTTCTTTTGCAACGGATTTATTCCCCATTGCTGCGATCTGCTCAGGGGTAGGCCCGATGAACGTAATACCATGGTCGCGGCAGATTTCAGCGAACGTTTCGTTCTCGGCTAAAAAACCATAGCCTGGATGGATGGCATCCGCATTTGTGACCTCCGCTGCGGCGATAATGTGCGGAATTTTTAAGTATGATTCTTTGCTTGAGGCTGGTCCAATACAGACGACTTCATCGGCAAACCGTACGTGGAGCGACGATTCATCGGCCTTCGAATAGACGGCGACCGTCTTGATCCCCAGTTCTTTGCACGCACGGATAATGCGAAGAGCAATCTCACCACGGTTTGCAATGAGTACTTTACGGAACATCGTTCCTCCAAGAGGGTGGAATCAACACGCAGTGCCACTAATCGAGCGCAATTTCGAACAGTGGCTGGTTGTACTCGACGGGCTGGCCGTTCTCTACCAAAATCTTAACGACAGTGCCTTGGACGTCGCTTTCAATCTCGTTCATGAGTTTCATTGCCTCAACGATGCAGAGCGTTTGCCCCGGTACAACATGGTCACCGACTTTGACGAACGGCTCCGCATCGGGGGCTGGAGCGCGGTAGAATGTGCCAACAATCGGAGAAACGATCGTGTGTGATTTCATAGAAGGCGCTGGAACCGGAGCTGATTCAGGCGATGGTGTCGCTGCCGGCGTCATCTGTGGCTGCAGAATGGGTTGCGCGAAAACCGGAGGTAGAGCGGCCGGATGGGAATTGCTGCTTTCAATTCGCCGGGCAAGATGCACTGTTACTCCCTCTTCCTCGATGGTCAACTCCGTCAGTGTTGATTCATCGAACAGCTTCAAAAGGCGTCGTAAGTAGGTAAGGTCCATCGTTCCAATTTGGCGATGTTGGACAAGCGCAAGATACGATGCTACTCTTTGACTCGCTCGATGTACTCGCCTGTGCGCGTGTCGATGCGGATAAGGTCACCAGTATTGACAAACAGCGGAACGTCAATCGTCGCACCAGTCTCTAATCGTGCTGGCTTGAGGACATTTGAAGTAGTATCCCCCTTGAAGCCCGGCTCGGTGTACTCAACGCGCAACGTTACATGCGGTGGCAGCTCGACTGAGAGCACTGTATCACCTTCGAACATCAAGTCAACGTCCTGTCCCTCGGTCAAAAAGCGCGCCGCATCACCAACGACCGATGCATCCACTGGAATTTGCTCATATGTCTCCTTCTCCATGAACACGAACACTTCCCCATCTCGGTAGAGGAATTGGTATTGACGTCGCTCGACACGGACAAGTTCTATTTCTTCGCCTGAGCGAAAGCGATTCTCGAGGAGCCTCCCGCTCCGGACCACCCGCATTTTGACTTGGTAAAAGGCACGCAAATTCCCGGGTGTGCGATGTTCAGACTCGAGAACCTGGCAGAGCTCTCCATTGAATCGAATGAAAATACCGGGACGCAGATCAGATGTCGTTGCCATGAGCATTTGAAGAATTGATACACACCGTAAAAAACGCGGCGCTCTCTATCCACGCAAGCGTCGCGTCATACTCACGAGGTCCCGGGCGGAATCGAACCGCCGTACGAGGTTTTGCAGACCTCTGCATAGCCACTATGCTACGGGACCAGCGGCGCAAAAATACGGAGTACTTGTGAGGACGTACTATTGGAGATATCCCCCGTTACTTTCCTCAAGTGGAGCAAACGTCTGGTCAACGTAGGGACATGCGACCGAGCGCGTCGGGCTGAGTTCTTCTAACATAGGGGTATTGTGCGTACACTCGGGTCGCGCAATCGGGCACCGTGTTCGGAAGCTGCACCCCGACGGTTTGTTGAAAGGCGTAGGGATATCACCTTCGAGCATAATGCGCTTCCGTCCCCGATGACGTGGATCGCTTGCTGGCACTGCACTCAGTAGTGCTTGTGTGTAAGGATGCTTCGGGGTAAAGTATACCTCGTCCCTGGTTCCAAGTTCGACGATCGAGCCCAAGTACATGACTGCGATGCGGTGCGAAATGTGATAGACTACCGAAAGATCATGCGCGATGAACAGGTACGCAATGCCAAATTCAGCACGGAGATCTTCCATGAGGTTAATGACCTGCGCTTGGACAGAGACATCAAGTGCAGAGACAGGTTCGTCGCAGATGATAAGCTCAGGGTTCGTGGCGAGAGCACGTGCAATTCCGATCCGCTGGCGCTGACCGCCGGAGAATTCGTGCGGGTAACGCTCAGCGTATTCTGGTTGCAGTCCAACTTTTTCGAGGAGCCATTCAACTCGCTCGTTTCGTTCGCGCATGCTCATTGTGCGTGCATGTAAATCAAGTGGTTCGCGGACGATATCTCGAACCGAAAGTCGGCTGTTGAGCGATGAGTATGGGTCTTGGAAAATCATCGCGATTTTCCGTCGGTAGGGGATCATCTGCTTTGTCGAAAGCGAGAGCAGGTCAACTGGTGAGCCATCCTGTGGATGGTATACTATTGAACCGTGGATACGTACATCGGGAGATGCATGCCGCAAGACGTTGATAATCGCACGTCCGACTGTGGTTTTGCCACAACCGCTTTCCCCGACCAATCCGAGTGTCTCCCCACGATGAACTGTGAATGAGACTCCATCGACAGCTTTGACATCTGCAACACGACGTTGTAATACTCCAGCATACACCGGAAAATGGACATGGAGATTCTTGACTTCGAGCAGCACCGATGTGCTCATACTATTTCCGACAGTGGTTGACCATCAAGAACACGCGGAGATGCAAGCGTCGGTTCGACCAGGTGACAACGGACGAAATGATCGTCGGTAATTTCAACTAGCGGCGGTTCTTCAGTAAAGCACCGCTCGATCGCAACAGAACATCGCGTACAGAACTTGCACCCACCTGGAAGATTGAGAATGCTCGGGACGTTGCCTGGAATTGCCACTAACCGTTTGCCACGATACTCTGGCAAGTCGGGACGGGGAATCGAGGCTAGCAGCCCTTTCGTGTACGGATGGAGTGGATTGCCAAAGAGCTCGAAGACATCCGCAATTTCCTGAACCTTCCCACCGTACATGACCATAACGCGGTGGCATGTTTCGGCGACAACAGCTAAGTTGTGCGTAATCAGGATGATCGCTGCCTGTTGGCGCTGCTCCTTGAGCTCAATCATAAGCTCGAGAATCTGTGCTTGGATGGTGACGTCGAGCGCGGTCGTCGGCTCATCAGCAATAAGGAGGCTCGGGTTGCATGCTAATGCCATCGCAATCATGACACGCTGACGCATTCCACCGGAAAACTGGTGCGGGTAGTCATCGAGTCTTGCTTCTGCATCCGGTATGCCGACACTGCTGAGCAATGCTGCGGCACGGTGACGTGCATCCTCTTCCGAAAGACCTTCGTGTGCTTGCAAAACTTCCGTCAGTTGCATGCCGATCGTGAAGACTGGGTTGAGCGAGGTCATCGGTTCCTGAAAAATCATCCCAATCTCTTTGCCGCGAATTCGGTACATCTGCCGATAGTCGAGCGGGAGAAGATCCTCACCCTTGAACAGGACCTGTCCTCCGACGATCCGCCCCGGCGGATCGGGAATCAGCTTCATGATTGAAAGTGCCGTCACCGATTTCCCCGACCCTGACTCGCCGACGATACCGAAGACCTCGCCGGGATAGACGTCGAAACTGACGCCATCCACTGCTTTTGCCCAGCGCCCTTCAATCGAGAAGTATGTGCGAAGATTGCGAACGGAAAGTAAGGGTTGTCGTTCCATAGTGCTCTGTCGTGTTACTCGTAGTGCATACTCACCTTAGCGCAAGCGACTGAACGTTTTGGGGTCGAATGCTTCGCGCACTGCCTCGCCGATGAACACCACCAGCATCAATGTGACGAAGAGTGCTCCAAGCGGTACCAGAACTAACCACCAGTAGCCGTTGGTAAGGTTATCCATACCGATGCTTACCATTTCACCCCAGCTCGGAGTTGGCGGTGCAAGACCGAATCCGAGGAAATCTAAACTCACCAGCGCGCCAATATCGCCAACGACAGCAAATGGGAAAAAGGTGATAATCGGCACAAGCGAGTTCGGTAGGATATGCCGGAGAAGAATACGGCGTGTCGGTACTCCGATCGAAATCGCCGCAGCAGTATAGTCACGTGTTTTTTCTCGGTAGAATTGTGCTCGCATCTGCTGTGCAATCCCAAGCCACGAGAAAACGACAAGCAATAGCACCAGCACAAAAAAACTCGGACGTACAATCGAGACCACGATGATGATGAGGAATAGAAACGGCAGCGATCCCCAAATTTCCATGAACCGTTGCATCAACAGATCGAACCATCGGCCGAAGTATCCCATGAGCGCACCCAGTGGGACACCGATGAGATAAGAAAGAGACGCAACGAGCAACGCAAAGGAAAAAGAAATCTGGAATCCATACGCCATGCGGGCAAATACATCACGGCCCCGGTCATCGGTACCGAAAAGCCTCAGCTCGCCAAACTCTGTTCGAGACAGTGGCGGCATAAATGGCTCATTCCCCTCAATGGAAATATCCTCGATCGGACCAAACGGATAGAGCGGCATGATGACATAATTGCCTGTGCCTTCTTGCTCGTACTGTCGTTTGAGAGCACGGTAGTTGCACTCGCTTTTGTTGCCTGCTTGCCCTAACTCTTCCCCAGCGATGAACGGTGTTCCGCCCAGCTGCCCGATGAGAGGGAGATCGAGCAGATCGCGAACTGCTGGGAAATAGGTCTTCCCCTGATAGTGAACCACCAGTGCACGATTGTTGACAAGCAGCGGCAAGAACATCGAGACAACATAGGCACCAAGTAGGACAAGGAGCGAGTAATACCCACGCTTGAGCGAGCGAAACTTCCGCCACCGCCGCTGCTGTATCGAAAGGATTTCCTCCGTCCGTGATTCTTCCACAGCGATCGTTTGTACCTCTGCCATAGCTACTTGAAGCGAATTCGTGGGTCAACAATGGCTAATGCCAGATCTGAGAGAATCGATCCGATGAGTGTTACGAGCACACTAATGACTGTGAACGCGAAGACAATTGGGTAGTCTCGCGCAACGACCGCTTCGAACGACAGTTGTCCGATACCCTGAATGTCGAACACACGCTCGATGAGATAGGAACCAGCGAAGAAAATGCCGATTACATAGCCGATGTTTGCGGTGATGGGGATAATTGAATTTCGCATCGCATGGAGCCAGATGACGCGTTCTTCGCGAAGCCCTTTTGCGAAGGCGGTGCGGATGTAATCTTGGGAGAGCGTCTCGATGAGCGAGTTTTTCATGAGCATCGTCAGAAGCGCAAAGCTTCCTGCGGTGTATGCAATCGTCGGAAGCACAAAGTGCCACGCACGATCCCAAATTTTCTCAAGCAAACCAAATTCAGCGTAGATCGGATCTTCGAATCCACCAAGTGGGAAGATCGGGAAAAAACGGTCCGTTGCAAAGAGCACAAGCAGAACAGCACCAATCGCCCAGCCGGGGATTGAGTACGACATGAACACTGCGCTCGACGTCGCAAAATCGAATGGGGTATTGTGGCGGAGTGCCTTCTGTACGCCGAGATAGATGCTGATTGCGTAACTGAGAACAAAGCTGATGATGCCAAATTGAATGGACACTGGCAAACGTTCACCAATCAGCTCCAAGACAGGTTTCCGAAATCGGTAAGAGCGCCCAAAGTCACCAGTGAGGATGCCACTGTATGTCTCACGATAGACGCGATATCGGATCTGCCCTGTTTCTTCATCACGTTCTTGCCGCCACTTCCAGTCTCCGATCGGTCGGGTTGGATCATCGGCATTTCGCAGGGTGAAGCTTGTGCCCTCTTGAACTAAGAGGAGACGTTCATTATCGCTTACCAGACGAGGCACGCCAGGGTTGATGCGGTATGATTTCGCTTCTCGCTTCATGATCCCCAGCCAAATCAGATAGCGCTGCCAGATCGGTTTATCGAAACCGTAGAAACGCTTAAGTTCCTCGATTGCCTCTTTGGGCAACGATTGTTCTCCGACGATCCCTGCACCGGCAGTTTCACCACCGCGTTTGAGCGCTTGGATCTGCTGCTCGAGCGGACCACCGGGAGCAAGCTGGACAATGAGAAACACGACAAATGTGCTTCCTAAAAACGTCGGGATTGTCAACAGCAAACGGCGGATAAAGTACTCGACCATACCTGCCTTCGAGTCGGTGAAACGGTGTCGGACTCAAAACTGGAACGCATACTGCGGATCACGAGCAGCGAGCTCTTTCCAATAGCGTGCCTCGATGATTCCTTTCGGTCCGCCGAGGTCCTGGCCAGTTTGGATCGCTCGTTGCATGCGTGCCGCTTTGTCGGGATCGTACCACCACGTTCCTGCTATTGTGGAATAGACATAGCTCAACTGCGTAAATCGTGGTAGGATGTATTCAGGCATGCCGAATTTATCCCAATATGCGATGCGTAGCCCGCGCGGATTCCACGTGTAAACGTTGAACCACATCTGGGCACAGATACTATCAATCGCACGGATGATTCGCACTTGATCTCTGAATGCGAACGCAGTGTCGTATGCAGCGATGAGTGCATCAATCTCTTTGCTTTTGACGCCTTGAATGTTGTTGTTATCTGTTTTGTCCGCCAAGTCTGACCGTAGTGACGTTTCGGGGTTCGGGATGAGAAGCCCTGAATAGCCAAAGTAGAAAATCGAGAAGTTGCGAGCATCAATGTTCTTGATGAGTGTCGTCCAATCTTCGTACTTGAGTTGCAGGTCAATTCCAGCTTTCCGGAGTTCTTGTTGGTATGGCGTGACGTACCGCGCCTGTGGTGGCGTAATGGAGAGTTCGATGCGGAAAGGCTGTCCATTTTTTGTACGAATGCCTTCTTCGTTCCGTTTATCCCACCCTGCTTCATCGAGCAACCGATTGGCGAGCTCAGGATTGTACGTCACCTTCGGATTTGTAGGATTTGCGTAAACTTGTCCAGGATATTGCGTGTCGTAGGGCTCGTATTCTCCGAACAGGAGCTTCTGAATAATTTGTTCTCGCGGAAGGAGGTATGCAAAGGCTTTGCGTACGCGGATATCATTGAATGGTGGCTTCCGCATGTTAAACGCATAGCCACCCGTGCCCATGGGACCGTCGGTGTAAACCCGTACACGCCGAATCCATCCAAGTCGAATAGGGTCGCTGGTTATATCTCCAAGCCATTTGAGTGTTGTTGCCATCGTGAATCGAAACACATCGGCTTGCCCCTTTTTGAAGCGTTCGTACTCGACGATTGGATTATCGGTGATTACTTCGTAGATGATCCGGTCGAAGTTACCCGTAAAACGTGCGGTTGGATAATCTTTTGCCCAGTAATCATCACGTCGCGTCAGCACGTACCGTTTTCCGAGTTTGACGTCCTGCTCGAGGACAATGTACTCCCCTGAGCCAGATGGCATGTTGTAGTTGTAACGATCGAGGAATTCGTCGCCCGTCAAATTGCCGATTTCTGCAGAGCAGAGAATTTGCATCGAGGCAGCAAAGTAGAGCAGATTGCGAAAATTTTTTGTCTTGCATCGTACGCGGACAAGGTATTTGCTTAGCACTTCGGGTTCTTCGTATTTACTGTACACCACCTGAAGTGCTGGCTCAAGGATGCTTTCATCCATTAGCAGTCGCCAGGTAGCACGCACATCTTCAGCCGTCACAGGAAGTCCATTGGAAAAACGCGCTTTCGGGTCAATACGGAACGTGAACGTCATCTTATCGTCGCTGATTTTCCAGTGGGAAGCAAGCGCAGGAATGAAATCGCGCGTAACAGGGTGCGTCGAAAGAAGGGTCTCGTAAACGAAATTGTTAATCTCAGTGTTATAGACAGTGTTGCTGTTTTGTCCCACCGGTCGAAACGTTGCAGGGAATTGATTCGAGATGATGTGAATTTCCCCACCTGTTCGTGCACGGGGATCGCCGAAGTAGTGCAGTTCTTCTGGCGTTGGTACATAGGTAGTAAAGCCTAATTGTGCAGCAATACGTTCGAAGCCTGCACCTCCAAGCGAATCCGGCACCGATGGATCAGCACCGGGTGGAACGTTGTACCGTTTCCATAGTTCCGTCTTGCTCGACTTACTCTGCTGTATGCCGCTGCACTTCTGCGGCGAGCATCCAACAAACATTCCCGCGAGCAGCGCTATCGTAAGTGTGTATGCGCAAATTCGATATCCACTACGCACTGTCATAAGGGTTTGGCGTTGCAGTAGTGACTGCTTAGTTGCAAAATAGGAAAAATTCGTGTCGGGCATCGAAGACATGCTGCAAATGGAGAAGGGTTCAACGGCCGTGCTCGTGGAAGCAGGACGAGCACATTAGCTCTTGAGAAGTTGTTCCACTTCGATAAGTGTGCACGTCTTGCCATCAAATACAGCAATGCGTGGTGAGCGAAGCCAATCACCGAGATTGATATACGTACCACAGTGATCATCACAGGTAATATCCAGCACTATCGGCCGATGACGGTGCCCCATAACGACGTAGTCAAAGCCTCGCTCGCAAATGGTACGGCGTGCAAAGTCAACTAAGCTATCGCTTGTTCCATCGTCGCGTGCAGAAGTGTAGGCACGACTGTTTCGGGAGGAGAATGCTGCCAGACCAATGCCAATGTCCGGATGAATCCAGCGATAGAGCACATTTGCAATCCGATTTCGGAGGAGTGTCCGCAACAAATGATATCCCCAATCGCCGGCTACTTTGCCATCACCATGAGCGATGTAAAAACGCTTTCCCCCGAGCGTCCGTTCGATGTCATTCCAGTGGATAGTGATATCCAACTCACGTTCGAAAAAGTCGTTGTGTCCAAAATCATGGTTGCCGACGAGGTATTCGATCTGGACGCCTCGAGCACGCAACCGTTCCAGTGCAGCGATCGTTCGAAAAAACTGGCGCGGCAGCACTGTGCGATATTCAAACCAATAATCGAAGATATCCCCGACTAGGAACAAGTGCGTCGCTGACGGTGTGATTGCCTCCAACGTTGCAATTAACAATGATTCACGCTGGCGCGATTGTTCCGGCGATCCATACCCCAAGTGCACATCGGACAGGAAGTACACCATCATGGTTCAAACGTAACGTCAACGCGCAGTTCAACTAAATTCCCAAGCCATGCACGCACCCTGTCACCTTCAGTGAGTGGACCAACACCGTCAGGTGTACCAGTAAAGACAACATCTCCCGGCATCAAACGAAACCATCGAGACAGGAACGCAACTAATACCTCGACTGACCAAATCATAAAGCGTGGCCAACTGCGCTGTCGCACTGTACCATTGACCTCCAAGCCAAACTCAAGTTCTTCAAGTTCTGAAATCATTTCAATCGGGACGACAGCGGAAATTGGCGCGCTCGTTGCGAAACTCTTCGCTAGAGCCCATGGTAACCCTTGCTGCTTTGCTTTCATCTGCCGATCACGGAGTGTGACGTCAATCCCTACTGCATAGCCTTGAATTGTCCGGCGAGCTTGCTCTGGCGTTGATTTGTGGAGCGACTCTCCAATGACAGCAACCAGCTCTACCTCATGGTGCACGATACCTTCACCTTGAGGAATGCGGATCGTCCCACCATCTCCAATGCTCGACGTTGGTGGTTTAATGAACACGACTGGTTCAGTTGAAGGCTCGACATTCATTTCGCGAGCGTGAGCTGTATAGTTCCGGCCAATGCAGTAAATCGTTCGCAATGGGATGACCTCGCCAGTCAGTGTTCGAAGGTGTGGCTCAACTACCATTGGTAAATGAACGCCGATTAGAGTGGTTTGAACTGTTCAAACGACTGACGACAGTCGTTACAGTAATAAATTGCTCGGCAGAGCGCAGGCCCGAATGGACTCCGTAGCGTAGTGTTAGAACTGCCACACAGGGGACATTGTGCATTGAGAAGGATCGCTGGTTCGAACTCACCGTCGTATCGTGGTGGGGGTGCAAAACCGAGTGCGGTAAGTGCTGCGCGCCCTCGTTCGGTCAACCGATTGGTACTCCACGGCGTTGAGTAATCAACGTTGACCTCAATTTGATCAACAGGAAATCGAGCGAGTTGTTCTTGAATCGCTTGTTTGATCATGTCAAGCGCAGGACAACCAACAAACGTGGGCGTAATCGTCACTGAAATTCGACCCTCTGCGATCTCGAGCCCCGTTACAATCCCCATGTCCACAATGGAGAGCGTAGGAATTTCGGGGTCATGCACTTGCTCAAGTGCTTGCCATACCTTGTTCGCCGTAATGAGATCCGCTGCAGTCATGTTACCATTCTGCGTTGGGATCAATGCGGTAAACCGCTGTCATCTCGTCAAGGAGTGGTTGGAGGTGTTCTGTATGGTAGCCTGACCTTCCACCGTAGCATGGTTCAATGGAGTCCAGTGGAGGTATGCGGTAGCCAGCATCCTCGAGCAGTGGTATGATTTCCGTAAGCCACTGCTCACGGAGCTGCTCTTCGCCAGGGAAAATGCCACTCGAGCGGAGTTCATCCTCGAAGGGGCTTGGTTCAAATATTCCGAGAGCGTATGGCAAGAGCAGATCGAGTGCTGCTTGCATTCGGGCACGACTTTCGTCGGAACCATCACGTCCAAGAAGACGAAGCCATGTGCTCGCATGGAAGGTGTGATACTTGATTTCACCGCGAACTTTCTGCGCTAATGCCGCAAGTGGAGCATACGAACTCTGTTCGAGCAACCGATAGCGGTGCCGCTCAGCATAGTCGAAGAGGGCGTGGCGCATGAGAGCAATAGCGTAATCTTGGGTGGGAAGTTCAACCAAGTGGCAGCATCGGAATTGGCGTTCTTCCCTCGTAAACGCAAGCGTATCAGGATCTGGGTGCCCGAGATCACCGAGCAGAGTGTACAGCGCGAGTGCATGACCGATTTTATCTTGCGCGATGGAGGAAAATGCAATGTCTTCTTCCAATAGCGGTGCAATACCAGTCCACTCGCTGTTCCGATGGCCGTAGATGAGTGCATCGTCCGCCATGCGGAACAGGAGATGTTCGAGTGCGTCGCGGTGTTCCATTACTGATTGCCCGTGGATTGACGAGTTTGCTCCTGTTGAAGACGCTGCTTCCAGGAGAGAATTTTTTGCATGACCTTATATCCACTTGCGTCACGGTAGCTCTTTTCAGGCGTTGTCTCAAACAAATCCGCATCTTCTGGCGAGAAGGTGATGACCTCGCTGGATCTAACCACCCAGAGATTGACACACTCGGACCGTCGGGCGAACTGCTCCTTTGCAAAGACCATCGCCAGCTCTGGATTCGGTGCGTGGATACTTCCAACGTGAATGTGGCGTGCGCCTCTTTTGGCTTGGTGAAAAACCTCATAGGTCTCAAGGTGTGTGCCTTCGGGAACACCCTCGAACGGCGACTGTTCCTGGGGAATACCGAGCCGATCAATGCGTGGATCGAGTGATCGGAGCGTTACAGTCCTGCTCATCGGCGTTCAGTTGTAGGTTCCACATCAGTGTCCTCAATTGTTTCCATGACCGTGCGTTCGACGGCGATCATACCGCCGTATTTCGCATTGTGCGCTGCCTGAAGCACTGGAGCAAAATCTCTGCGGTACTGCTCGTAGTGCGCCCGTGTCGGTGCGAAATATTGGATACAGTACTGGACGGTGTTCTCCTGCTCTGGCTTGATGATCCGTGCAACGACAACGTGATCAAACATCTCCGTGTTCATCACATCGCGGATGTGTTCTCGCATCATCCAAAGCCGCCATTCATCTTCAATGGCAGAAGGCACCGTGCAGAGGACTTGGTAAATGATCATTGCAATGGTTACTCCTCGATGCTCACAAAAATAGGAGCATCCAGTATCTTTTTGTTTCCTTCCTAAAGGCGGGGCGGCTTACAGTCAAGGTATTTCGATGAGCGCAACTTTTTTCAGTGCGCGCTCGGCGACACTCTTCGGTAGTGGTGCGTAGTGCAAGTCTGCACAGTAGGCTTGTCCCTCTGTCAATGCCCATCGGAGGAAATCAACGAGCGCTTTACCTTTGGCACGATCATGCTGCTTCCGCGGAATGAGTAACCACGTAAAACCAGCGATGGGATAACCACGAGGTGCATTAGTAATGGAAGCACGCAAATCATCAGGGATAGAATTGAGCATGCTCTCTGCAGCGCGGGTAACCTCACCAAGTGCCGGCTGAACATATTCCCCCGAAAGGTTTTTAATGACTGCATACGGTAAGTTGTTTTGTTCTACATAGGCGAGCTCGACATAGCCGATGCTCCCCTGCGTTTGCTTGAGTTGCCCTGCAACACCTTCGTTTCCTTTCGCACCGAGCGTTCCTTTGGGCCAACTGACAGACGTGCCCTGGCCATAGCGCTGCTTCCAATAGCTGCTGATCTTGCAGAGGTAGTCCGTGAATATAGCGGTCGTACCGCTCCCATCACTGCGATGAACGACAACGATTGGCTTCGATGGGAACTTGATTCCTGGATTGATTGCTGTGATCCTCGGATCATCCCAGCGCCTAATAACACCCAAGAAAATGTCCGCCAACACATCAGGTGATAACCGCAGTGGTTTGGGAAGCGAAAGGTTGTAAGCAATCACCACTGCACCGAGTGTCGTGGGGATGTGGAGAACGTCTGTTCCGAGATTCTTTCGGGCTCGATCGAGCTGTTCGTTGGTCATCGGTCCATCGCTGGCACCGAAATCAACTGTCCCATCTGTAATCTGCTTGATGCCACCACCGGAACCGATGGATTGGTAGTTAAATTGGATGCCCGTTTTCTTCTTGTAAACATCGAACCACTTCGAATAGAGCACGTACGGAAACGTCGCCCCTGCTCCATTGAGCTGTAATTGAGCGGGAAGGACAAGTGAAAGGAAACACAGGTTGAGAACAACTGCAATGAGAAGCCGCATCGGGATGCCCAAAGAGTGTAACCACACACGGTGCGAAACTACCGAGTAGTGGGCTGCTGCCAATGTTACAAATTGCTAATACTCTCAGCAGCGACATCCAAGAGTACTTGGCGATCGGAAAATGGAATTCGCTCATCCCCGATGAGTTGATATTCCTCGTGACCCTTTCCTGCTATGATGATCCGGTCACCTGGCGATGCTGTTGCAACTGCCAGTGCAATCGCAGCGCGGCGGTCGAGTTCTTCTGCAAACTCTGCGCGCTTCTTCCCTGGTGGTACCAGCTCGATACCTGCACGAATATCTGCCGCGATTTGGCTGGGATGTTCTCGACGCGGGTTATCACTGGTGATGATGACAACGTCAGCATAGCGAGCAGCGATTGCACCCATCAGTGGACGTTTTGAGCGATCACGCTCCCCACCACATCCGAACACACAAATCAGTTTCGACGATGGATCCATCATCGCGGTGCATTGCTGAAGAACACGCTCGAGTGCATCTGGTGTGTGGGCATAATCCACTATCGCACGGATACCTGATGGTAACACAATCTGCTCCATCCGTCCTGGCGGTGCCGCAGCGTGCTCGAGCGCTGACACTAATTGTTCGCGTGGATAGCCGCATGCATCGAGAAGCACAAGGGCAAGTGAGGCATTCTCAATATTGAATCCTCCCAGTAGCGGCGAGTTGATCTCGACGCTGCAACCGTCGTCCCATTCGAGATGCCATTGTGATCCTTCTGGCAACCGCCGCTCTTTCGTGATGCGCACATCTGCTTCATATCCCCTTCCGACGCGGATAACCGTTGCACGGGTATTCGACACCATCAACTGGCTCCACTCATTATCTGCAATGACGACAGCAGTAGCTCGATGGGGCAACATATCGAACAACTTCTTCTTCGCATGAGCGTAGTTTTCCATCGTGCGATGGAAGTCCAAGTGGTCCTGTGTGAGATTAGTAAAAATCGCACCCGTAAAGTGGATCCCCTCGACGCGACGCCACCAGAGTGCATGAGAGCTGACTTCCATTGCGACTGCTTGGGCTCGGCGCATGCGCATCCAGTCGAACAACTCGGCAAGTTCTGGGGCTTCGGGTGTGGTATGACGGGTGGTGCGAACTTCCGATCTGAAGTGCGCTCCGAGCGTCCCAATGACCCCTGCAGATACACCACACGACGAGAGCAACTGCGCCAGAAGCGTCGTCGTTGTTGTTTTACCGTTCGTACCGGTGACCCCGAAGACTGCAAGATGTTGGGTCGGATTCCCATAAAGCGCATGACTCCAGTGTGCTAATGCACCAAGCAGATCATCGCACTGGAGGAATGTGCAATCGTCCGGAACTGATGAAGGGATTCGGTCAGAGGCTACAACTCGGCAACCCCGTTCATACGCATCCGACAGAAAACTGAGTCCATCGTGCTCTTTGCCGCGGCGCGCTACAAAGAGTGTGTGTGGTGCTGCCTGCCTCGAATCAAGTATAATCCGTTCGATAACATGCACCGGATCACCGAGGACAGTCCGTGCTGGGAATGCACGGAGCAGTTCTTCCAGCAAAGGCATTCGCTGATCGCCCAAGTATGTTTGCGCCACAAAACTACGCGGCATCGTTTGCTCGATGGAGACTCCTTCTGATCGTGAGATGGGATTATTCGACCATCTCGACGAACTCCGACGACGGATCATCAGCGGTCTTGCAGGCATCTTGATTGCTGCGATCGCAGTGAGTTTTTTCATTAACGATATCGTCGAATACATCTTACTCCGCCCTGCAATTGAAGCAGGACTGCGCCTACAAAATCTCCGTCCCTTTGGACAGGCTTTTCTTTACTTCAAACTCATCTTCATCTGTGGCTTCATCCTTGGGTTTCCGTGGGTTCTCTGGAACCTGTGGCGATTTGTTGCGCCAGGTCTCTATGAGCACGAGCGTCGTTGGGCTCGGCAAATCACTGCGTGGACGAGCATCTGCTTCCTCGTCGGCGTTCTCTTCGCCTACGTTGGCATGATTCCCTCGATGATGGCATTTGCAAAAAGTTTTGGATCATCTCGGATTGAGAACATCATCGACGTCAACGAATACCTTGGTTTTTTCGCAACGGTGATTGTGGCATCGGGGCTCATCTTTGAACTCCCGATGATCATGTATGTCCTCGCACGAGCTGGAATCGTGACACCGACATTTTTGAGCACCTATCGCAGACACGCAATCATCGTGATCTTGATTATCGCCGCAGTGTTGACACCGACACCTGATCCAATTAATCAACTCTTTTTTGCTACCCCGCTCTACGTGCTCTATGAGCTCAGCATCGTGATCTCTAAATTCGCGGTCAAACGTCGCGCTGCCGCTACCGGCGAGCTTCAATGAAGCGTCCAACCTTTGCCCAACCGATAGAGGAACACCTGAATACATTCAACCGCACACTGCCACAGCGCGTGCGGTCGCATGTTCCATTGCTCAACGTGGTCCTACGGTATCTCCTCCACAATCGGGGCAAGCAACTTCGGCCAATGCTTGTCTTTGCGAGTGCTGGAGCATGCGGTACCATCACCGAGCGGACACACATCGGCGCAGCAATGGTTGAACTGCTCCACACAGCAACACTGGTGCATGATGACGTTGTGGACCAAGCACCGCTGCGGCGTGGTATCGCAAGCATCAATGCGATATGGAAGAACAAAATCGCCGTCCTCGTTGGTGATTTTCTGTTAGCGCGGGGATTACTCCTTGCTGTGGAACATGGAGAATTCGACGCACTCCGTGTGACAGCCACCGCCGTTCGGCGAATGAGCGAGGGCGAGTTACTCCAAGTACAACGCTGGCGCAAGCGCAACGTGGACGAAGGGACCTACCTCCGCATCATCAGTGACAAAACTGCTGCACTGATTGCTGCCTGTTGCCACATCGGTGCGATTAGCGCGGGTGCAGATCAATCGCTGCAACAGCGGCTTGCAACATTCGGTGAACATCTTGGGATGGCGTTTCAGATTCGAGATGACGTACTCGACTACATCAGTCGCAGCTCGATATTGGGTAAACCAACAGCCCACGATATTCGCGAAGGCAAAATGACACTTCCATTGCTACGTGCCCTGGCGAACGCTCCGGATTACGAAGCCAACGCAATCCGAACATTGATGCAGTCCTCAGCACGGAAAAATGGTGGTGCTGATCGCATCGTTGCGTTCGTCAAGCGCTATTCCGGCATCGAAAGTGCGATGGCAACAGCTGCGCACCATGTCGATCAAGCAATTGCGCAACTCGATGAGTTCCCACCAACGGAGTTTCGCGCACTGCTGATCTCCATCGCACGCTACACTATCGAGCGAACCAAATAGTCTTCAAGGATGGAAGTTCATCACCTTTCCAATGGAATACTATGCGAAGCAGCCTTACCGAACATAGCATCTTAGCACTCCAAGGCGAGGAAGTCGGCGAGCAGCGCTTGTTTGTTCAAACCGTTTATGCGTGGATGACAGGCGGCCTACTTGTCACCACACTTTCAGCGTGGGCTACGCTATCCATCCCGGTCATCTTCGAACTGAGCCTATCGCTCCGCTGGGTTTTGGCAATCGCCATGATCGGGCTTGTGATCTATCTCTCAGCACGTATCGAACAGATGGCACCGAGCACAGCGAAAGGTCTCTTCCTGCTTTACTCCGTTCTGACTGGCTCAACTCTTGCCGTGCTCTTTTACGCATACACTGCTGAATCGCTCGCAACAGTCTTCCTCATTACCTGTGGGACGTTTGCAGCAACGGCACTCTATGGCTACACTACCAAACGTGACCTCAGTAGTCTCGGAAGCTTCATGTTCATGGGGCTCATCGGCATTATCCTAGCGTCACTGGTCAACCTCTTCATTCAAAGTTCTGCCCTGACGTTCGCAACATCGTTGATCACTGTCGTTGTGTTCGTGGGACTAACCGCCTACGACATGCAACGTATTAAAGGACTGTATCTACTGGCCACACAAAACGAAATACGTGCAACAAACTACGCGATCATCGGAGCACTTGCTCTCTACCTTGACTTTGTTAACCTCTTCCTCAATCTCTTGCGATTGCTCGGACGCCGTCGCTAATGGGAACGGTCCATTTCACACTCCATGCTCAGCGCTTGCTGAGCAGCGGGAAGACGAGCGATGCGATATCGGTGCTTGAAGAAGGACTGAAAGTGTACCCCGAGTATGCAACAGCATATGCATTGCTCGCACGTGCATATGTCCAGTTGCTCGACGTTCCAACTGCATTTGAAATTGTCACCAATGCAGTGCACCGGTTTCCGTATCACCGTGGACTTGAACTTCTCCATAAGCAACTTCACGAATTGCTTCAATCTGATAAGACACTTCCCCAAGTAGTCGAGCCGTTACCAGCTCCCGAACCCACCGATGCGTCGTCAATCGATCAAACAGACTACAACGGTCAGCAAGATTCCATTGAGTCTGAATTCGAAGCCCCAGTAGAAAGCCACCTTTCCCAATCAGAATCGCACTCACAGCCCGATGTAAGGGTACCAATCGCTTCCGACAGACAAGAGGGTCTATCCCCAGCGACAAGTGTTGGCGATCTCGATTCGACAGAACACACACAACACGTACAAGCAGAAGAGTCTAAAGTCGATATCCCGCTCGATGGAGAACATACAACCTCACCAGGGGAACGCACACTGCCACAAGACGAACCACGTCACGGAGAATCCCTCTCCACAACGACGGATTCTGACGACACAACTGATGATGACAAGCTGAGCGACACTGCACCCACAATGCGCATCGTTGAAACTGCGACGATTGATAGCCGCGCAATGCGGATGCTTCGAAGTAGCAACATCCGCCTTATTCCTGGGTTGGAATTTGCACCGCTTCGTATCGAATCCACGAGACGTGCTTTCGCAGGAGCCTCTTTTGAGTTTCCACCGTTTCGCCCCATCCGTGGATCACAGAGAATCCACGGAATCCCAAAATCTCGAGCGACAGGGAGTACACTCGAATTTCTCGACAATGCGCCGCACAATCGATTACATCAAGAAGGCATACATAGTAACGTAGCCCCACAGCCAAGAACGTCGTTGGATGAGCTCGCTCAACAACTCGAAAATGTCCGCATTCGACCGCAACAACACCCAACGTCGATTGGACCGCGAGAACGCAATGTATCTGATGAACCAACGGTCGTAAGCGAAACAATGGCTCACATCTACGAATCACAGGGAGCTATTGAACAAGCAATCAAGGCGTACATGACCCTTGCTTGTCAATTTCCTGAACGTCGGGCTTACTTCGAGGAGAAGATCGCAAAGCTCTGTACCACGCAGTAACAATGCTGTTACTTCCACGCTACATCTTACGAGCATATCTGGCACCTTTGTTCTTTGGCGCAAGCGTAGTGATGTTCCTTTTCCTCATGCAATTTCTTCTCCGTGTACTCGATGAGCTCGTTGGGAAGGGGCTCGATGCGATTGTCATCGTCCAACTGGTCGTTCTCAACTTAGCGTGGATGGTCGTACTGGCAATACCAATCGGTACGCTGTTCTCCACCCTGATGACTTTCGGGAGACTTGCGCAGACGTACGAAGTCACTGCAATGAAAGCAAGTGGTATGAGCTTGCTTCAAATGATGATGCCGGTCATTGCCACCGGATGTTTACTGACACTGGCTGTCTTCTGGTTCAACGATTCAGTTCTCCCCGATGCAAACCATCGAGCGAAAACGTTGCTGATGGACATCCAGAGGAAAAAGCCGAGCTTTTCGCTCCAAGCGGGACAGTTCAGCACTCAGTTGGAAGGCTACACCATACTCGCGCGCGCAATAGACTCATCGCAGCAGCACTTGCGTGGTGTGACGATATACGATCGGCGGGATATCAATCGTGTAACGATACTCAATGCCGATAGCGGCTTTCTCCACTTTTCGCCAAGCTATCGGTTTATTCTTCTCGAACTCTTCGATGGCGATGTTCATCAATACCTCCGGCATCGACGTGGCGACTATCGGTTTATCCGATTCGAACGGCAACGTGTTATTATTCCCGCGTACGGTTTTCTACTCGAACGGTCACAGGAAGGCTCAATCGCACGCGGCGACCGTGAGATGCGAATCGCGGACATGCAACGCATCGTTGACGCTGCTCGCCAGCAGCAAACGACTCAATGGAATGCCATGGAACAAACGATTGGGAACCATCTTGAACGACTGCTAGAAAGCAATGCCCCGATGCCGGCTCAAAGCTGGGCAGAACATGTTGCTATCGTAGCCAACCAGCTTTCAATGATCGGCGCTCAGTACGACGACGCTGATCGTCAAGCGCGGCAATATGAAGTGGAGATCCAGAAAAAGTACGCAATTCCTGTCGCGTGCCTTGTTTTCGTGTTAGTCGGATGTCCATTAGGAATTCGGACACGCGGGGGATCGTTCGGTACAAGTGCACTAATTAGCGTCGGATTTTACATCCTCTACTGGGCGTGCTTGATTGGCGGCGAAAAGCTTGCAGACCGCCGCGTGCTTCCCCCTGAAGTCATGTGGATAGCAAATGCGCTCCTTGGACTGCTCGGTATTGCGCTGATTGTCAGCACAAGTAATGAATCGTTCCGATTGTTCCGGCGCTACCGTATTTCGCGATGAAGCGTATGGCGACGAAGGAACGGATTATACTTGCGAAGTTCGAGCCGCTCCGGTGTGTTCTGACGATTTTTCGTTGTCGTATATCGAGATGCTGGCTTGCCTTCGTTAGCAGCCTCTGTACATTCAAGCGTGATGATGACTCGTGCGCCTTTTTTCTTTGCCATTGTAGTTGCCAGTAGTTGTTTACCAAATCCTTTGTGGAGCTAAGGAGATTCGAACTCCTGACCTCTGCAGTGCGATTGCAGCGCTCTACCAACTGAGCTATAGCCCCACTCCTTGATGTGACGCAAAAATACGCCCGCATCACACCGACACTGTGAGTGAATCTGTTGAGGATAGACACGCGTGTTGCTCTACAGCTCCTGTGTAGTTGGAGTAGTACTCCCACTGGATGTGCGCAGCACGCGTGCCAGCTACAAACCCAGTCTCTCAGTAGCGACGATACCCGCCGCGTCCGCCACCGTCGCCATAGCCACCACGTGAACTGTGACGTCGTGGGCGTTCAGCTTGTGGACGTGCTTCATTGACAGAGATGGTACGACCCATAAACTGCATTTGATTGCATGCAGTGATGGCAGCTTTCGCCTCATCGTCGTTGGGCATATCCACAAATCCAAATCCGCGGCTGCGCCCTGAATCGCGATCAATTATCACGTGCGCATCTGCGACCTCGCCATAGGCGGAAAAAAGCGACACCAAGTCGCTATCGGTTGTGTGGTAACTTAAGTTACCAACGTAGAGCTTCATCGGACCAAACCAAAAAATAAAACAAGAAACTCACCCCGCATTCGGTGTTGCCATTACTTGCTGAACGAGCGCTGCAAATGCAGCGGGGTGGTTCATGGCAAGGTCGGCAAGCACTTTGCGGTTGATGCTAATGTGCTTTGCATGGAGCGCTGCGACAAGACGTGAATATGTCGTCCAATTGAGCCGCGCTGCCGCATTGATGCGCACTATCCAGAGCCGTCGGAAGATGCGTTTTTTCGCTCGACGATCGCGGTAGGCATATTGCAAGCCCTTTTCAATGTGGTGCTTAGCAATTGTCCACAGCTTTGACCGTGCGCCCCAGTACCCCCGGGCACGCTTGAGAATCCGACGGCGTTTACGATGTGCTGCTGCTTTATTGACACTTCGTGGCATAGAGCTGCCTCCAAAATGATAAGACATAGAACGATGCGGCGTACGGAGAGCAGTCAACCCGTACTGCCTGCAAAATGCTTGCGTAGATGGTAAGCGTCATCACCACGATTAGCCGAGGAGCAGTTGAGCTCGAACGAGTGCCGTGTTTGCTCGATCCACCAGGGTGGATTTCCTCAGCGAACGCTTTCGTTTTCGATCTTTGCTCGTCAATATGTGGCTACGGTAGGCTTTCTCGCGAACAATTTTTCCAGTAGCGGTCACTTTGTAACGTTTTTTTGCACCGCTATGTGTTTTCATCTTCGGCATTATTGTTCCTGCTTGTTGTTTGACTGCTGACTCATCAGCTTAAGGTACTTTCTGATTTTCTCTTTATCGGGTGCAAGAATCATCGTCATCGTTCTGCCTTCTTCGCGGATTGGCTGGTCGAATTTAGAAACATCTTCGATTCGTTGCCAGAACTGTTCGAGAATCTGCTGGCCGAATTCTTTGTGCGTGATTTCGCGTCCGCGGAACAGCACCGTTACTTTGACCTTGTTACCTTCCAGCAGAAACTGGCGTGCATGCCGCGCTTTGAAATCCAAGTCATGGGTGTCGGTGACGATCTTGAGGCGAATTTCTTTCAATTGCGTTTGATGTAGCTGTTTCCGCTGCTGCTTTTCGCGCTTGTGCTGTTCATATTGGTACTTGCCAAAGTCTATAATTCGGCACACTGGTGGATTTGCCTGAGGAGCTACCTCGACTAAATCCAGACCGCGATCATACGCAGTTTTGAGTGCATCAGAAACCGTCATGATACCGAGCATTGCACCCTCGGCATCCACAACACGCACAACTGGAGCGGTAATCTCGTTGTTAATTCGAACTTTCCTCACTGACTCAACCGCCGTCGAACGACTTTTCAATAGTTCCGTTCTCCAGAACCCCGAAGTCCATGTGTACCCCTTCCACAAGTGGCGGTGTATCGCTGGGATCGTAGCATCGAACTATACGTCACAATCAACCTGTGTCTTTTAGAAGATGAGGAAACAATCGCGGTGCAAAGATAGCAACTATCCTTGCGAAAAACAAATTTCTCACGATGGCACCTGTACTCTGCTCCATATCTCGATCGCAACAGCATTGCAGTACGCCTCCGAAAGACTCCTTTGGCAAGGCTTTTGCAGTCTCTTCTGATTGATGGAACAAATACCACATGGTCACGATGGAACGACGTTCTCCGACTACATGCACTGTCGCATGCACGAAAGACGTACACCCCTTTACTGCACACACGTGCCAAGTTGAGACATTTCAGGTACGAAGGGGTCGTTTCCACAATCGCTTGCACCATTTCAATATATTGGATAAATACTGGCGCCTTTCGGTTGTGAATTGTCATCTCCCATTATCCATCATATCAAGGATTCTCCCATGGAACAGCAACCATCGCGAAAGCGACCATTAGTAACACTTGCGATGATTGTCCACAATGAAGAAGGGCATCTACCGCGTTGCCTTGAGAGCGTCCGTGGCATTGTCGATCAGATCGTCGCCGTTGATACAGGCTCACACGATCATACCACAGCAATTGCCGAACAATTCGGTGCAGAGGTGTACCAGTTTGAATGGCGCGATGATTTTGCTGCTGCGCGGAATGAATCACTCTGCTACGCTCGAGGCGAGTGGATTCTCTACCTCGATGCAGATGAACAGCTCGATGCGGATTCGACACAGAACCTTCGCATGCTGCTCGAACGTCAACCACCCGAAGTTGGTGGACTACTCTGTACGATCGTCAGTCCTCATCGTTGGCAATGACAGTACAGAAACAAATCGTGGCGCATATCCACGGTTGTTTCGTAACTATGGTTATCCTCGTATCGCATTTCGCGGACGAGTCCACGAGCAAATCACCCCTGCAATCATCGAGTGCGGTGGTGCAATCATTCATTCGCCCATCGTGATCCATCATGGAGGGTACGATATCCCACCAGATCAATTGGAGTAGAAGGTGCGCCGTAATTACCGCTTACTCATTCGCCATGTCCAGGAAGAGCCACTCAATGCGCACGCGTGGTTTCAACTTGCGCAGACACTTGCCCGAATGCGTCTCTTTGATGAGGCGGAGCGTGCGTTCGGTTTTGCATTGCAGATTGGGCTCTCAACGCCACTTACTGCATCAGCAGCAAGTGCACTTGCATATCTCTGCGGTGCACAAGGACGCTACCGCGAGGCACTCGAATGGGCAGAAGAATCGCTCCGTGACATTCCTAACCAAACGGTAGCACTCAATTACAAAGCACACGCTCTGGCAGCACTGGGACGGTATGATGAAGCTGCACACGCGTTCCGTGAGGTGCTTACGCGTATTGACCAACATACACCGCTTTCAGTGGGGTTCGAAATTGAGCTCGACCGAGCAGCAATTGAACGACTAATACTCGAACTTGAAACCCGCAAGGAACCTGCAATTATGAACGCCAGCTGACAACAGACTAAAATGTTGGTACACGTGTAACATTGTGTCCATCTTGTGCGACTAAGTGCACGCGCCAGGAGCACAGAATCGCTGTGCACATAAGCGCAAGAGTGTTTCACCATTCTGTTTGGAGGTTTTTCCATGAAGAAGTTCGGATTAGCAACGCTGGCCGTGCTATCGTGGCAGCGCAGGTGATGCTTGCTGCCGATCAAGGCAAAGGCTCTGCTGCTAAGCAACCAGCGCCTGCACCAGCAAAGCCCGCAGCGGAAGTAAAAGCAGCTCCCGCAGCACCAGCCCCGACGACTGCACCTGCAGAGAAAGCGTCGGAGCCTATGGCAAAGAAAGGCAAAAAGCATCACCATAAGAAATCCGAAAAGCCTGCCGAGCAACCCAAGTAAGCACGGCATCGCTTTACCGCTGAAGAGCGGCTTGCGTGTACTGATGCGCAAGCCGCTTTTTTAGTTATGCACACCGGGCGGGCCTATCGCTATTTTTGTGGAGTTATTGTTCAGCTTCAGTTTTGTTTCACCATTTTTTCGTCGCAAGCATGAAGCAGCGAGTCGTTGCCCTACTTATCGGTACAATCGGCGTTTTTCTGGCAGGGTGTGAGGACAACACCACGAACACACCTGTCACATTCATTCCCGCTCCACCCTCGAACTTGATGGCGCTCTCCCTGACGGAAACAAGTGTTCGCCTCAAGTGGACACCTTCACCATCGGAATCGAACGCAGAGTTCATGGGATACCGCATCACCGTAACAAGCGGTCCGCAGTCATTCACTCCACTTACATTAGGAAAGGGACAAACCATCGTTGACATCCTTGCTTTGGATGCAGGCAAGACATACACGTTTACCGTAGTTGCATACACCAAGGATACAGTCTCCTCGAGCATCTCGATTCAATGGGCGGGTGCGAAACGTTTTCGTGGAATCCGCGCATACGAAACCAGCTCAACGAACGGTAGTGGTATCCGATTGATCGATGGCACGAACCTCACGATAGCAAACGGCACAGAGTGGGATGTCTGCCTCGACACTCGCCAAGAGCAAGGGAAGCCCGACAACTGGGCATTTGGTTCACCCCGTGCAAGCACATACACTGACAATGACGGGAAATTCATCCGTGGTGCTAAAGCCGGACAACTGGCGAAGGCAACCATCATTTTCTGCGATAGCACCGCACCGCTGAATGTCACGCCATACTTCGTCGTTGCTGATTCACTCGAGGCAGTCTTCGACTCAAAAGCAATCGGAACTGGAAAAGCAATCCGTCAAATCATGCTCGAAAACTTGCAGGCACAGTCGAAAAACATGATCTTCTATGCGATGGTCGCTCCCGATAATTCCCCCATACCACCAACGACCCAGTACCGCTATGCGAAGATTATGCTGAAAGCTCCTGGTGGGACCGTCCTCCAAGGCACTGCACCGAATCGCTACGTAGAGATTGACTACTCGATACAAACTGCCGTTGGTGTACCGTACGCACTCGTCAGAGGTATCATGCCGTTAGATAATCCACGCATTGTGAAAATTGGTACTCAATCACCACGTTAAACGGAGGGTCAAATGAAATACATTCCACTGCTCGCAGTTTCACTGACACTCAGTCTTGCTGCGCAAGCACCCGTTGTCAAAAAAGGAAGTGCTCCCCCACCACCGGAGAACGAGCAAGCGTCACAGCAAGCTGCACCCATCGTGAAAAAAGGTGCACCATCGGCTGAGCCGAGCTCGACCCCTGCACCTGTAGTCAAGAAAGGGAGCGCCGTAAGCGATACTGCAAAGGCGATGCACAAGAAAAAGAAAAAAGCAAAGAAAAAGCACACTACCGTTAAACCATCGCAGCCGTAACTACACTCACAAATACAACAATGAGCACAGCGCGGAGCCTCTACTCCGCGCTGTGCTGCTTCGTGAGTGGCGCATTTTCTGCACACAGTATTTTTGCGCCGCATTGCACCGCTAGCTCAAGTGGTAGAGCAGCTGACTCTTAATCAGCGGGTTCGGGGTTCGAGTCCCTGGCGGTGCACCCTGAGCGTGTCGCACGAGAGAGTATGACCTTGCGCGGTGATCACTTGGGCAACGACGGTTGTATCAGCACGGCACGCAAGGTAAACAAATCCTCCGCCAGTCCAAGCTCTTCGCGTATAGCTGCCGTACCGTGTCCGCCGTGATTTCCCTCCATTGCCAGAGACAATACAAGCAAAGCGATCGTCAGGGTGTTCGATGATTTGTACATCATGGTCATGCCCACAGAGGTAGAGCATCACACACCTTCGATCGAGAATCGGCTTTAGGCTTTCAAGCAAACGCGTCGTCTCATCATATAGACCGTAGGACCGAATCGGATGGTGACCGACGACAATCGTCACTGTCGCAGACGTCACGCTAAGCACACTATCGAGCCATCGAAGCTGCTGAGACCGGCTTGAGCGATCACGTAACATCGTGTCGGTATCGAGCACAACGATTGCAACACGGGTCGTAGATGCATCACAATGTGTCACGTAGTACGGACCAGGGAAGTACCAGCGTGGATTGACTCGCCCATATGCAACAAGCGCATCAACGTTGCCTCGGTGATCATGGTTGCCAAGAGCAATAATCCACGGCACACGAAGCGCTGAATCTGCATAGACACGTTCCCAACGCGTGCTGAACAGTGAGTCATCGGCAGCGGCAACACCACTTGGATAGAAGTTATCTCCGGTCGAAATCACCGCATGAGGGCGCTCGGTGCGTGCGATGACTGCCATGGCACGTGCTACTGCATATTGGGTGGGCATACCACTACCCCAGTCTCCCACGACCAATAGCCGTACAGTCGTACTCTCACTCCCAAATGTACATAGTGAGCTGAAGCGATATGCTCCACTCCCTTCGACGAAGCTAGACTTTTCACCGTCGTGGAGTACTCGACTGTAGTATCCTACCGATCGCCAATCAACACAGGCACAGAGCAAAAGTCCTGCTGCGGCTGCACCTCTGAAAAATCGCACTGTATGTCTCATCAGTGATAGGTACGATGGGCGAATGAACGGTTGTTACGAATACTAAAGCGATGTATTATTGCGCATAGCTGCCCAGCTTAAAAGCCAGGTATGTTTTTGCGGAGTATTCCCAACTGATTATGTAGGAGCACCCCGATGCGAATTATCGCTTTTGTTCTGCTTGAGGTGTCAATTCCATTTCTCCTTCATGCTATCGGTACATGTGATGGTGACAAATCTTGCGTAGGGCGCGCCTACACCGGAAGCGTAGCAACAGGCCAAAACCATCATTACGTAAACGTTACTCCATCGCCATCGCTGCGAAACATAACATCACAGATGACCGTCGAATTGTGGGTCAACGCAACTCGGCAAAGTGGCGGTAAGGTCATCATTGCGGGCATTTGGGGACCGTACAGTGATGATAATGACGTTTGGATCCTTTCGATTTCGCCAAGCGACGAACTAACTTTCGAAGTCAACGGTCCGCAAAATCGCGGCAGCCTGGATAACACTATTGCACGCACTGCATTCGGAAGCGTCTACGGACGCTGGGTCCACGTAGCTGCCACATTCGATGCGGGAAATGTTCGCTTGTACCTCGATGGCGTCTTGCGTGATTCAGCATATAACGCGCAGTACCCAGCAACAAGACTACGGCAACCACAGAATCCAGCGTCTGCACTGAAAATCGGCAGCATGAACGGTTTTTTCGACTCGCCGCAACATCGGGCGTTTGTCGGCCAACTGGACGAAATCCGTATCTAGAACCGTGCACTGAGCCGCCAGGAGATCGCGTGTAATCGCTTTCGCTCCCTCGAGGGGAATTAACAAGGTCTTGTGCTCTACTTTCGATGCAATGAACGAGAGAACGATTTTCTTACGCCTCTCTGTGACGCCAGTGGAAATGGTAACGATGGACGTCTGTTCAGTGGAGCGACGTGCCGCCCACCATCACCACCACGAATCATTCCATGCAGCGTAACGATCAGCCCACAAGCTATCACCGAGCAGTTAAACTGCGACTCGACTCGCACGTGGGTGCTCACGTTGGCAGATACGACCGAATGCGGTAGCAGTGTAACGCTCTCTATCGGTGGGCGTGACCGTTCGTTCTTCCGCGTATCGCCAGGATCGCTCGTATTACCACCAGGGGGAGCGCCTCAGTCTGCGACGGTGACATTTGGTGGATACTTAACCGGAAGCATTCTAGCATTCGTGCGAATTGCGGGAAGCAATCGTTGCGGTGCAAGTGATACGGTACAATTCCAACTGGGTCGGCGCACCGAACTTTCTTACCGCCCCAGTCGCATAACCTTCGACACACTCTTTTCTCGCTGCCCGAGCCGTGCAATGCTCGACACAACGATTCGCATCTGTAATGAAAGCGCTCTCTTGGGCTATCCTCAACCAGTCACCATCACGGGGGCTATTACTCGACAGCCTGCAATTTTCCAGGCATTCCCAGCAGGAGGGAGATCGTTTCCGATCATTCTCCAGCCTGGTGATTGTGCAGACATCACTGCGGTTCCTATCTCAGGACACGACGGTACTCTTTTCGGATACACTGTACGTCCTTTCAACCGATCGTTGCCCGGGCAATGGCATTATCCCTCTTGCAGGTCGCTCACAACAGGTGTTCGCAATCCGTCAACCGAATGGAACAACACCGATTAGCTCACTCCAATTTCCCTCGACATGTCCCGGAGATCTTTCTTCCCCCCGTGCCTGGAATTGGTATAACCTTACCAATCGACCGCTGATTATTGATAGTGTCGTATTTCCACGTGTGCTCGTTGCAATTCGATTGCCGCGACTTCCATACACACTGGCTCCATCGAGTCAAGCCGGAGAGTTTGAAAAATACTTCCGCTTTCGACCGCTCACGCCTGGATTAGTGCGTGATTCCATCGTCTTCTATGCTCGCCTACCAGGTGAACCATGCCAGTTCGTTATTGTCATCCCATTTACCGGTCGAGGCCTCGATAATGATGTACAGCTGACAGCATCTACGATTGATTTCGGCAATGTCATCGTCGGGCAGGAAGCGCGTCGCGACGTTGTACTGCGTAACAACAGTACAACCGACGCAATGACTGTTGCACTCTACCTGAAACGGGGTGAAGAGTTTGTCCTTCTCCAGCGGAACGTCCAGCTTGCACCGCAGCAAACACGGACTCTTACGGGCATTCTCGCATTCCGACCAACTGAAGCACTCGACTACACGGACACGCTCTGCCTCTTCGAGCAGCGATGCTACATGACTGCTTGCATACCGGTTAATGGACGTGGTATTATTGAACGCTTCCGTTACGATCCACCAGTCTTACGTATCGAGCGCGTGCTCACCTGTGATAGTAGCATTGGCATTGTTGAAATCACCAACGAATCGAGCATCGAACAAGTTTTAACCAATGTCCGACTCGATGACCCTTCTGGGTATTTGTTCGTTGTGGTCACACTCAGTGGGCAGCGAACCAATCTCCCACCAACGCTTCGCATCGCTGTCGGTGGTCGCGTGCGCGTTGCTATCCGCTTCACTCCACCTGCTGGGGGTGGGCAAGATGTTGCGATCATCGGTTTCATCCGCTATCGCTCTTCTACTGGTGAGGAATGGATGGTGCAAATCCGTGCTAATTCCATCACTCCGAAATTGTACATCACACCGACTACTGACTACGGCACACTCGAAGTAGGCGAGAGCCGAGATGACACACTTGCAGTAGAAAATATTTCGCCCGTACCAGTCCGTGTCAGTCGCCTTCTTGTCCCAGCTGGTTACTCTGTAGTGAGTACCATTCCACCACTTCCGGCACTGCTTTCACCGCGCGATTCAATAATAGCGATTGTGCGATTTGCACCTCCCGCTATCGGGACCTACTCTGCTTCGATCACTGTCGAAAGTGATTCTCCATGCGTCAACGTTCGTGCGAGCGGACAGTTACGTGGTCGCGCAGTGATATACCGATTGGATGCTCCAATCAGTATCCAGAACTTCAGCTATGTCCGACCGTGTGAATGTGTGACGCGCGAAATACCGCTTGCAAATAATTCTCTGGTGCACCAGATAACGGTTGACACACTCAGCATTGATGGTGTTGGTATCCCAAATGCGACTCCTCAACTGTTCTCATTCCGACTATGATCTTGCTGGCAAACAGCTTCCTTACACTATACCCCCACAGACTACCGATAGCTCTACGTTACGTTTTGCCCGCGGACGACTGCCGATACATCGCAGCTCCTTGCAAGCGCCCGACTGCTCATTGAGGCACATGGCATCGGGTGGTCCGATACGTACGCCGTCTTCCTCATCGGACGTCGTGCGTTGACGTTCCGCCCACAGCCAGTGCAGTTCACCTTCCCAGTCACGCTGGTGGACGTTGATGCTGCTGTCAATCCCAATGCACCACCTGTGTCGCGTCTGACGATTCCATCACTTGCAACCAATCCATTCCAAGACACAGTGCGCATTGATTCGATTGCGTTTCTGCCTGATGACCGTGTGTTTACTTACATCCTTACCAATGAGCGAAATTAGCCCATAACGTTGCCAGTGACACTCATCCCCAATGGACAATCGGCGCTCAACATTCGGTTCAACTTCCGTCCGCGTGCACCACGTACCTACCGCGCGCGCGTGGCGATCTACTATAGTAAGCCGTGCGAGGATGTTGACACGACGATCCTCCTTATTGGAGCTGGGGCAGCGGGGTTCCCCTATGCAATGTACATGCAATTTGACTCCACTGGAATTGCAGTTGATACATTTCGTGTGATTTCATGCGATACACTCCAGTTCCAGTCTATCCATCTCGTGCATTCCCCAAAACGTCACCTCAACAGAGCCTGATTGACTTGCGGTGCCACTTCGACTATGACACATCGAAACTTCATTTGATGCGAGTTACCTCAACCTATGGTAGCGTGATTACTGTGCAAGAGGATGGAGCAGGTGCGTCCGTAGAGCTTGCGAATCTGCTCGACGTAGATTCACTTGGGCAAGTGATGGTCGCTCACTTTGTGGTGCGCTGACAGCAGAGCGATACTGCCACGGTCGAGGTCCGTGATTTCGATTTCAAGACGAGCGAGATTTTGCGCTACGATCTGAGCTCAACACGCGGCGACCGCGCAATCGTCATTATCGAGGAGGCAGCGATTGCATTGGTCTCTCCACCATCTGGTGGAGTACTTTCCTTCGATAGTGTCCGCGTCCTCGATTGTGAAGTGCGGCAGATCACCGTTCGGAATACTGGCGATGTCCCCGTGCTGATTGACTCACTACTTCGTTTGCCAAAAGGCGTACGTGCCATCTCTTTTGTCCCTCCTCGGAGTATTCCTCGCCGACCAGGAGAAGAAACCATCGTCACACTCGAATATTGTCCCCGCGATTTTACGCAGTTTGATATGCTCTCTATCGTGGCTACTACTGTTCGATGTTGGCGGGATGACTCGCTTCGCATCATTGGGAAGGGATATGCGCCGAACTTTCCTCTCCGCATCACAACTGATGAACGCACCCCTGCGTCGCCTCAAGCTCGTGGTGGAACACTCGGCGATACTATCGCTATTCCGATCGTGCTCGACCGCGATGTTGCAGTAACCTATCGCGGACAAACATACTGGCTCATGGATGCTTCCTTCGGATTCCGTGTGCGATGGAATCACACGATGCTCAAGTACCTAGGCCTAACGCCACACCTATCGCATGGATTCATCCGCGACAGGTTCGATTTCCCTAATCAGCTCCAACTTCATGTCGAACATGCGTCATTGCTCCGTGCGGATACGCTTGTAGTGCTCCAGTTTCGAATTGCAGTACCAGATACTTCTACTGACGCACTCATCATCGAACCAACGCATCCGGTCCAAACGGATTCGCTTCTATTTTTGAATGTGCAGCTTCTCGGAAGCACAACACCCACCGTAACGAGTGGCAAGTGTGGCTTGACGACCGTTCGCTCTGGAAATAGTGGATTCATTGCTCTCGAACCGAACCCTGCCGATGAGTTCCTCCGCATCACGTTCGCACTTGCTGAGTATGCTCCACCCGATGTTCGGGTGTACTCAACCCGAGGGGACCTCGTCCTCGCAACAGTTGTTTCCAACCATGATACTCCAGGCACACACACGGTAGAAGTTCCGATAGGGCACTTGCCTGCAGGGATCTATCGGATTGTGCTACGCGCAGGGATGCTCCATGACGAAGGTACGTTCATTCACCTGCGGTGAAAAACTGCATCCATGCTCATGTGAGAGCATGGATAACAAACTATGCACGCACGATCTCACTGAGTATCGAGAGCGCACTCCATTCAGCACGGCCAAGTGGAGGCAATTTCTGCGCAAGGAGAGCACAGACGCTCTCAACGTACGCTCGACGTCGAGCACCGATGAGCGTACATGTTACGCCTTCTGTCGCAAGCGGAGCGGCGACTGCAAGTTGTGCAATCGTCATCGTATCGAACGGTGGGCCGAGTACTTCTTTGGCGCGCGAAGCAATTGCTTCTAACCGTGGCAATGCACGATGTGCCCAATACCGTGTGAGCATCCCAAAGAGCTGATCTATGGTTGCACGGTATCGCACAGCCCACTCGCGGACTGCATCGGTTGGATGACGCATGATGGCATCGAGCGCTTCGCGTATCCGTGGCAAGAAATATTGCGTCTCCGTTTCGTGCCATTGCTCGAGACTCTCGAAGCGATCCCAAAGAGTAACAAGTTGTTCTGCTGATGAAAGGTAATCGGCGATCAAATCCTTGCTTTCGTCATCAAAGGGAAGTTGCGGAAGAAGCATTGATGCGAAGTGCTCCTCCATTTGCATCGCTTCGGCAAGTCGTACTGCAATATCACTTGGCGACGGTGCTGGTTCAATGTTTGCAGCATGAACCGCAAGCCGCACCAAAGAATTCTGGACAACTGCATTGAGCGCACGGTTGGTCAACACAATCAAACCACGCTTGCGTGCTGCCTCGAGGAATGTATCGCCGCTATTGTTTGGCTCCGTTGCAATCCCAGGCTCGAGCAAATTAAGTGGCGCTTGAACGATGCGGAAATGGTGTTCCGTTCCCCCGATTTGTTCTGCAACGTCCCAGAGCGTTTCCAAGCTTACAAAGCGTGGATCATCAGCAGGTAAGCCGAACGAATTCGACGAGACACCGTACCACCGAATGCGACGAGCCCGGGCTTCGTTTTCCAAGTAATGGAACGCCATCTCGATGCGGTATGTAAACTCTGCTCGTGCGTGGTCGAGCGGCATGCCTTCTCGTTGTGCATGGAGGAGAAAGTACTCTGGATTGTGGAGGAGATACCCATCTAAGTAGTGTGTACCGATATGACGAAGCGAACGGTCAAGCTGATCCTGGAGAAATTCTGGGTGGAAACAGTGCCACAGCCCATCTTCAAACTTGACAACTTGGGGGAATGCGCTGCCGTGATGCTCACGCTTTAGCGCCCGATTCATGTTGCGACCCTGAATGTACCCTGCCTTGGACACGATGACGACATGCTCACGCGAAAGCCCATGATTATTCCTAAGCGTAGTGAGGACTTGTCCGATTAGCTCTTCAGCGCTGCCGTCTGAGTATGTCGCTGCGGTGTCCACTACGTTAATGCCACTAGTCAGTGCAAACTCGAGCGCTGCATGGTGCTCTGGATCGCGTACGTGCATGCGGTAGGTACCAATGCCTACTGGAGAAGCAAGGATACTGTTCTGCCACCGGACAAACGGCATGGAAGGGAAGCGCTCGGGAAGTTCTTCATTGAGGCTCATGGGATGCTCCGTCAGAAAAGTGGTAAATCACGCCGCGTGTAACTTACGACATCGACTACGAAAGTCACCTTCGTTCTTACTGCCTCCTGTTTCTGCATTGGCTATACGATCCTTACGGCCTTACGGAATCCATCTCTACGGGAGTAGCGCAAACGCGATATCGTAGCTCGCCACGATCGGCATACTTGCGTTCGAAAGGGGTGAAAATGTCGTCACCTTCAAGTACACTACAACTGCACCTCCATCCCATCACCAAAAGTGCAATCGAACATTCATCGGCATACCACTTCTGATTTGTGCGGAGCTCGAGTTTACGTGTTGTCTCAAGGATGATGGGGAAAATTGGGTGACCATACCAACGGTGTTTCAGTTGCGAACTCTTCGGATACGGATTGGGATAGAGCAGATACGTCTTCGCAAAGACGATGTGTGCCTCCCTTGCAAGGAGCCAGAATTCTTCCAACCGTGCACGGATGCAGAGTGCGTTTTCCGGTAGCCTCGGAGACTTGCGAAGTCTGACGAGAGAACGATCGACACCAAGAATCGTCGCTTCGGGATGAGAGATCGCAAGGTACCGTGTACTGTGACCAGTTCCACACCCAGCATCGAGTACAAGGGGGCGCCCACGTTCAGCATCGCATCGCAATCGCTCGATTGCAGGAGCGATCGCATCCCTCATTGTCGCACTGATCGGAAGGCGATAGTGTGTCCGTGCGTGCTTGGTAACGACGGTTGCTATCCGATTCCGACTATGTTCAGTAACTTCGCTCAACTTCGTAAGCATCGCTTTTCCAATCGGGATAATGGACGACATCACTCTCATCGAACGTGCAAAAACTGGCGACGAACGTGCATTCACAGAACTCTATCACCGCTACCGCCAGACAGTCTTCCACTTTTCGTACGCAGTCTGCCACAATAAAGATTACGCCGAGGATGTCGTTCAAGACACATTCATCAACGTATTCCGCAAACTGCATCAGTATGACGGCCGTGCGAAATTCACGACGTGGCTCTACTCTATCGTCGTCAACAATTGCCAGATGCACAACCGGCGTACACAGCTTGAGCAGGCGACATTTTCCATCGACGAGCTAAACACCGAGGACAACGAGCATGCACCACCTGTGGAATTCCCTACATCTGGAGATTACCAGCCAGAGACGATAATTGCAGCAGAAGAGCTACGTGAAGCGCTCTATGCAACACTCCAAAAGCTATCGCTCGACTACCGACTTCCATACATCCTTCGCGACATAGAGGGTCTGAGCAACGAAGATGCCGCAAACCTTCTGAACCTTAGCCTTCCAGCGTTCAAATCTCGTTTGCATCGTGCACGGAAGTTTGTTCGAGAGCAACTCCAGGACTTCTCACCTTGAGTACGTAGGAGGCAGTAACATGGGCATCGAATACTACGGAATCCTTGCCGCGATTGCGTTTGCAACGTCCATTCTCGGTGGCATGGTAGGGATTGGCGGCGCAATACTCCTGATTCCTGCTTATCTGGCAATCCCACCACTCCTTGGAATCCCTGCGCTTGATATGTATCAGGTTAGTGGGATAACAAGCGTCCAAGTTCTGGCATCCTCGTTGTTCGGCGCATTTCTCCATAGTAAGCGCGGTGCATTCGATCGGCGCTTGGTACTTGCTGTTGGTGTTCCACTGATGGTTGCCTCCTTCATTGGCGCCCAGTTGTCTCGTCTTGTAAGTGCACACTTTTTGGAAGTTCTCTTTGCGACAGTTGCGATCATCGGTGGCGGATTGATGCTCGTTCGGCCGCATGATACTGAATCACTCGAGTATCACCTTTCGTATGCGAAATCAGTTGTCGTAGCGCTGCCGGTGGGTCTTTTTGGCGGGATGGTGGGTATGGCAGGTGGATTCCTGCTTGCTCCTCTCCTTGTAATGTTCGTTAAGGTGCCGCTCCGAGTTGTCATCGGTTCAACACTGGGGATTGTTATTCTCGGTGCACTGACAACTTCAATCGGGAAAGTGTCAGCAGGTATGGTTGAGCCTCTTGCGACGGGAGCAGCAATTGTCGGAGCTCTCCCCGGAATGTGGCTTGGGGTGCGCATTAGCCATCGCCTTCGGGTTCAGCATCTGCGACTAGTCCTTGCAACACTTATCGCCGCTATCGGTGTTGGTATGCTTGCACGCATCATCTTGTGAATCGTTTCTGCAGCTTCCTGCATCACATTAGCCAGAATGTTTCACTGTCGTTTTTAACGCAATGTTTTTCCGTCAGATTTACGAAAAAGGCTTAGCCCACGCCAGCTACATGGTTGGTTGCCAAGCAAGCGGGACCGTTGCTGTCATTGATCCGCAGCGGGATATTGATGGTTATCTACAGATTGCCGAGCAGGAGAAGCTCCGCATCACCCATATCCTCGAAACGCACATCCACGCAGATTTCCTGAGCGGATCGCGCGAGCTCCAGCAAGTCACCGGCGCTGACCTCTACCTTTCCGATGATGGTGGGCCCGAATGGCAATACCAATTCCCTCACGTCGGACTCCACGACGGTGATACGTTCATGGTTGGCAACATCAAGTTCGAGGTTTGGCATACCCCTGGTCATACACCTGAGCATATTTCCTTCTTGGTAACCGATACTCCGGCATCGTCGCAGCCGATTATGTTCTTCAGCGGGGACTTCGTCTTCGTTGGTGACGTCGGACGCCCAGACCTCCTCGAGAAAGCGGCAGGCTACAAAGGCACCATGGAACATGGCGCACGGTTGCTCTTTGCCTCACTGCAACGATTCAAGCAATTTCCAGATTACATCCAGGTGCACCCAGCTCACGGTTCTGGTTCTGCCTGTGGGAAAGCACTGGGAGCCATACCTCACACAACTGTTGGATACGAAAGACTCACAAATTGGGCATTCCAGTTCGACGATGAAGATGCATTTGTTCAGGCATTGCTCGAGGGACAACCCGAGCCCCCGCGCTACTTTGCTATGATGAAACGTCTCAACAAAGAACCACGCCCCATTCTTCCGAACGGTGCTGTTCCAGCACTACCGGTCTTGAGCGGCGATCAACTTGAAGCGCTCCGTTCTGACGGTGTCCTTATCATTGATGCGAGAGAGAAAGGCTCCTTTGCGAATGGACACATCCCCGGTAGCATAAACATCCAAAACAACAATGCATTCTCCACGTGGGCAGGCTGGATCATTCCGTACGATAAGCCATTTGCGATCGTCGCACCAACGGATGATATTGAACAGATCACGCGCAAGCTCATTCGCATTGGTCTTGACCATACCCTTGGCTATCTGCCCGATGTTCGCCAATGGGCTACTGGTGAATGCAAACTTGTCACACTTCCTCAGATGAGTGTTCATGAGCTTGCCGAGCAAATCAAACATGGCGGCATTACCGTTCTCGACGTGCGAAACCAAAGCGAGTACGAAACCGCTCACATCAACGGAGCTCTCCACATTTTCGCAGGTTACTTGGAACAGCAGCTTGACCGCATCCCACGTGACCGCATCGTTGCGGTGCACTGTGCAGGCGGGGATCGTTCTTCCATTGCAACGAGCTTGCTACACCGCTACAATTTCACAAACGCGGTGAACGTCACTGGTGGCATCAATGCGTGGATTGCCGCTGGCTATCCCACCGTTGCATCATCTCACCGTGTATCGGTAACTGCTCTCTAAGCACTTTTCACCACTATTTCAACGAACGATGGAACAGCAACTAATCACTGTCAATCCCGAACCACTCACTGCAACCACATTTCGCGAGAAGGTGTTTGATTACCTTTCCGAGAAGGAGTGGAAGTATAAAGGTTCTCTCCCGTGCGTCATTGATTTCTGGGCCGAGTGGTGCGGACCTTGCCGTATGCTCGCACCAATCTTCGAAGAGTTGGCAAGTGAGTACGCCAGTAAAGTGCTCTTTTACAAAGTGGACACAGACGCTGAGCAAGAGCTTGCGATGGTCTTTGGGATTCGGAGCATCCCATCGCTCCTGTTTGTACCCGTCAACGGGAAACCACAAATGGCGGTAGGCGCACTCCCGAAACCAACATTAAAGGAAATTATTGAAAAGGAACTCCTTTCATCCATCGAACAGCCAGAATCGCAGAATGAAGCTGAATCCATCGAAGAGGAGCCACTTGCTGAAGATGAAATTTCTCCTACGCAACTCAAAGAGCTGATCGAATCTGGCGACGGCTCTTACTTTCTCCTTGATGTTCGATTCCCGGACGAGCATGCCCAACGTCGGATAGAAGTTGATGAGCAACTACTCATTCCCTTACCTGAATTGGAAAGCCGCATTGAGGAGTTAGAACCCTACCGCAATCAGCAAATTATCGTTTACTGCAGAAGTGGATCCCGTAGTGCTCGTGCCGTAGAAATTCTCCGTGCACATGGCTTTTCTGCACGGAATCTACGCGGCGGTATTCTCGCATGGGCTGACCAGTGGCAACGCTGACTTCTACATCAGCGGTAGCTTCGACATCAACGCCTCGTCAGCGACCAGCTTCGCCGGTGTCTCAGGTCTCGATCTCCAGTCGCTCAACAGCGTCTCGTCGAGCAGCCTGGGGATCTTCAGCACCGCGAACATCCAGACGACGCTCACCAGTCTTGCCAACGCACTCAACAACATCAGCAAGGTGGCATCGTACTTGGGCGGGTTTACCAACCGTCTGGCATCGCAAGAGGACGCGCTCAAGTCGCAGATCACCAACTACAACGCGGCAATCTCCCGCATCGAAGATGCCGACGTTGCCAAAGAGCAGCTGCAACTCATCCGGGCGCAGTTCCTCCAACAAGCCTCGATCGTCTCACTGGCGCAAGCGAACCAGAATCCTTCGACGTTCCTATCACTGTTCCGATAACGTCGGTTGTGATGAAACGACACAAGCTCATCTTGATCCCAGCGTAGCAGACGAGCCCACCACGATAGTGTCGAATCATCACGGATTCGAAGCCGCACGCTCACTCAGTGTGCGGCTTCACCATTTATGCTCGAGGGGTAGGCGTACCATCACCAATGTTCCCCCAACAGGAGCAGATTCAATATCCACCTGACCACCATGGAGCTCCACAAGTCGTTGTGCGATGATAAGCCCTAAGCCTATTCCTTGTTGCTCCTGGACGAAGCGATTAAATTGTTTGTAGGCTCCGATGCGGTTGATTTGGGCTGGTGTCATTCCACAGCCTTCATCGCGAATGCTCAGCGTTAGCCATTGGTCATCGGCATGGCACTCAAGCTGAACGCGCAATCCAGCGGAGGAAAACTTGAAGGCATTATCAAGTAACTCATCGAGCACTTTATGAAAATGCTCGTTCGATATTGAAACCGCGACTCCTTCTGGCACTGTGCCGATGTTCAGATCAGCTGAACGTTGAAACTGGTCGGCTTTCATCATTGCGATGTCAACGGCAGTCGCTGCAGCCTCTACTGTACGGTATGAGCTCAGCAGCTCGAATGCTTGACGATTCGCACTGAGCGTTTCAAGTTGCGCATAGACAAGGAAGTTCTCGGTAATATGGAAAAGTCGCTTGGCACTCGTGATTATATCGTCGGCAAGCTCAGCAAGTGTCGGATCTGAATGCTGGAGAGCTTTGAGTGATTGCGCTGAACCAAGAATTTGGTTCAGTGCTGTCCGGAACTCGTGGGGAAGCGCGTAGGTGACGTTGAGCGTAAGTTCTTCGACACCCCGCTGGAGGGCATCGGTTTTCTTCCACTGTGCTTCGATCGCCGACAGAAGCTCTTCGATTGAGAATGGCTTAATGAGGTAATCATCGGCACCGATGTCCATGCCAGCGCGCATATCACTTTTCTCTGCACGTGCTGTCAAGAACATGAACCGTATTGATGCAGTCTCTGGATCCTCACGCAGGTGTCGAAGCACCGTGTAGCCATCCATTTCCGGCATAGAGACATCACATATCACTAAATCCGGGTGATGCTCACGAGCAAGTCGAATCCCATCACGACCGTTCGAGGCGGCCAAGAACGTAAAGCCCTCAAATCTCAGTAAAGCTGCGGTTCCTTCGATGATGTAATCGTAATCGTCAATCAGAAGAATTGATCGTTGCTTGCTCATCGAGCGTCGAAGTCAGTTGAACATGCATGTCATCAATGGTACAAGGAAGTACAAGAGTCGAACACACACCACCAGTGGACTGATTGCGCAACTCAAGACTACCTCCGGCTGCTTCCACTAACGGTTTGAGCGTTGCAAGGCTCAAGCCGCTTCCGGGTATATTTCCCGTCCGAGAGCTGCGGAAGTATGGCGTAAACAGGCGTTCCAACTCTTCCTCGGGGATACCGATACCTTCATCATGAATTGAGACGCTGACGCAATGATCAGCAACCGAGATCTCGACAGTGATCGTACTCTCATCATGACTGTAACGTATCGCATTATCGAGTAACGCTTCGACAGTGGTGCTGAGCAATTCGACATCGGTAAGAACGCGGCGGTCATCACCAGCGATGTGTACTCGTGCTCGTTTTCGCTGCGCAATTTCAAGTTGGTCTGCGATGCGACGAATAAGTGGAGATAGTTCAACCGGCGAGTGTTGTACTTCTGTTCGCGTAAGGAGTGAACTGCGTCGTGTGAACGAGTGGACAATATGCTCCAAATCGCGCACCCGCGCAACGATAGTAGCGATGACGTCTTTGTGTTGCTCTTTGGTCATCACTTCACCGTAGCGGTCGAGGAGCTGTGCGGAGATCAGGATACCTGCAAGCGGTGTTCGAAATTCGTGGGAGAGTGTCGAGACGAATTGCGCTCGGAGTAGCTTAAGCGCTCGTTCTCGTTCGAGCGTGTGGCGGAGCGTCTGTTCGGCTTCGATGTGTGAGGTTACATCATGGCAGAACAAGCGCCAACCCCGCTCTGTTCGTGCAAGGAGTCGGTGGTATGCGTGCGAACCAACATGTACCAGTGTAATCTGCTGATCACTGGCCATGATAGGGCAGAGTGAGGGCATGTCTCTTCCCAATTCGTGGTCACTTAGGAGTGTACCCAGCTTCAGTGTCGGGAATGCACTTTGTGCAGCACGGTTGACGAATGTGATCTGGAACGACTCGTCACATTCGATGATCGGTTCAATACTCTGCTCCAAGTACGATGCCGCATGGCGAAGTCTCTGCTCAGCCGTCGCACGCTCGGTAATATCGAGTACGACTTGCAACACACCATCTCTCCCATCTTCATAAAAAATTCGTGCGCAATAATTATCCAGCCAACGAACGATGCCGTAGCGGTCGTAAAAGCGGTACTGTAGATGTAATGGTATTGTCGCTCTGCTAAATAACCATGCGCGATACTGCTGTTGTACCGAGTCACGGTCGTCCACATGTATTCGTTCAGACCATTCTTCTGGTGTGATTTCTCGGTACATGTCCACCGTGTAACCTGTCAAGCGGGTGAACTCAGGATTTGCGATGAGCTGAGTAATCGTCCGATCAGCGGTAATTTCTTCATAGAGTAATCTACATGGTAAGTTTTCGATGAGTGCTCGCAGAAATCGCTCGTTATGCTCCAACACAGTTGCATAGTGGCGCTCGCTGGTTACGTCAGCCATCGAACCGAGCACAGTCTCTACAGTTCCCTGTGCATCGTAACGAAAGGGATGGTGGAATGTCAGAAAAGTGCGCCCTTCGAGCGTGTAGGTGAACTCGACGTCCTCCCCTGCAAACGCGCGAGCGACCATCGGCATAGTAACGGCATTAACCTCGTCTGGAAAGAGCTCTCGGGGACTTTTGTCTCGAACGCGCTCGGTCGTCAGATCGCCTGCAAGACGCCCTTCCCGGAGCATATAAACCGGCTCTCCATCGTGTTTGCGCCGACGAAGCAGAATGATCATCGTTTGGAGGTTAGCAATGATTTGTCGCAACGTTATAGGTACATCATCCCCAGCATTCGATGCAATCCAGGGTTCAATCTGCCGGAGAAACAGCTCCAGCCTCGAACGTGTCACTCCACGCACGCCGAAATACTGTAGAATCAGATCAGCTATCTGTTTGCGCCAATCATCCATCAGCACTCTTTGAACAACCGAGCACGTCAAAGAAAATCATCGGCAATTCCAGTGCCAACTGCAAAGGTAGCAGTTCCATCAGCTTCCGCGGCGAGCGCCTCTGAGCATGTTCGTACATTTGCGCCCTCTCCACGAGCGGATTTCACCATCTCGAACTGAGAACGCTATGTCTTCCTCCTACCCATTCGACCGTATCGAAAAAAAGTGGCAACGCTATTGGGATGAACACCAGACATTTCGTGTTACCGAAGACGCCGCCAAACCCAAGTTCTACGTTCTCGACATGTTCCCGTACCCGAGCGGTGCAGGGCTGCACATCGGGCATCCGGAAGGCTACACCGCAAGCGACATTCTTGCGCGATACATGCGCATGCGTGGCTACAACGTGCTCCATCCCATGGGGTGGGACGCATTCGGCCTTCCGACCGAACGTTACTCAATGACCACGGGAATTCACCCGCAGGTCGCAACTGCAGAGAACATCGCCACCTTCAAGCGCCAGCTCAAGATGCTGGGCTTCAGTTACGATTGGTCACGCGAGATCAATACCACCGATCCTGGCTACTACCGGTGGACGCAGTGGATGTTTCGGCTCATCTACAACTCGTGGTACGATAGCCAGCAGCAGCGCGCACGGCCAATCGAGGAGCTCCCCATCCCGCCCGACTGCACCGATCCTGAAGCCTGGCGAGACCAACACCGCCTGGCGTATATGGCGCTTGTGCCCGTCAACTGGTGCGAGGAGCTCGGCACGGTGCTGGCAAACGAGGAAGTTGAGGAATGGCGCGAGAAAGGGTACACCGTCGAACGCCGCCCGATGCGCCAGTGGATGGTACGCATCACCGCATACGCTGAACGGCTCCTGGAGGATCTCGACCTGGTGGATTGGCCCTCCAGCACAAAAGAGATGCAACGGAACTGGATCGGCAGAAGCGAAGGCGCGGAAATTCTCTTCCCCGTCATTGGTTCGGAGGAATCCATCACGGTGTTCACCACGCGCCCGGATACAATTTTCGGTGCAACGTACTTGGTGCTTGCACCGGAGCATCCGGCGGTCGAACACATCACTACGCCCGAGCAGCGTGAGTGGGTCGAAGCCTACATCGCACAAGCGCAACGGAAGACCGATCTGGAACGAACAGAGCTAAACCGTGAGAAAACGGGAGTCTTCACAGGCAGCTACGCGCTCAATCCAGCGACGAAGCGCGAAATCCCAATCTGGATTGCCGATTATGTGCTTGCGCAGTACGGCACCGGCGCCATCATGGCTGTCCCTGCGCATGACCAGCGCGATTTTGAGTTTGCACTGAGCTTCAATCTGCCTATCGAGGTCGTCGTCCGACCAGAAAGCAGCGATCTACCAGAACCGTTGGATGCTGCATTCGTCGCCGATGGCATCGCATGCAACTCATCGAACGAGGAAATTTCGCTCGATGGATTGCCCACACCGCAAGCAAAAGCGCGCATCGTCGAGTGGCTCCAACGCCGCGGCCACGGTCGCCCAGCGATCCGCTACAAGCTCCGCGACTGGCTCTTTTCGCGTCAGCGCTACTGGGGCGAGCCGATCCCCATTCTCCATTTCGACGACGGAACTCGCCGCGTGCTCGATGAAGACGAGCTCCCCTTGCGGCTGCCTGACGTCCGCGAATTCAAGCCGACCGGTACAGGGGAAAGCGTCCTGGCAACAGTTCCCGAGTGGATGGATGTCTGGGATCCCAAAACCGGCAAGCACGGCCACTACGAAACGAACACCATGCCCCAGTGGGCAGGCTCCTGCTGGTACTACCTGCGCTTTTGCGATCCCCACAACGACGAGCGATTCGCCGATCCGGAGCGTCTTCGCTACTGGCTTGGTAGCGACTCCAACCGTGGTGGTGTTGACGTGTACATCGGTGGTGCCGAGCACGCGGTCTTACACCTGCTCTACGCGCGCTTCTGGCACAAGCTGCTCTACGACTACGGGCTGGTTCCCACAAAAGAACCGTTTGCCAAACTCTTCCACCAAGGACTGATCCTCGGTGAGGATGGACGCAAGATGTCCAAGTCACTCGGCAACGTCATCAATCCCGACGATGTTGTCCGTAGCTACGGCGCCGATGCGTTGCGGCTGTTCGAGATGTTCCTCGGTCCACTGGAGGCAACCAAACCGTGGTCGAGCAACGGCATCGAAGGCATCAAGCGTTTTCTCGACCGCATCTGGCGGATGTACACAAACCCCGACGGCACGCTCAGCAGCGCAATTGCGGAGGTTCCTCCCGATCCGGCGCTTTCCCGCTTACTTCACCGCACGATCAAAAAAGTGCGCGAGGACATCGAGTCGCTTTCGTTCAACACTGCGATTGCGCAGTTGATGATCTTCGTCAATGAATGCTCTCGGCTTCCGCAGCGGCCACGCATCGTGATGGAGCACTTTGTACTGCTCCTGGCGCCCTTTGCACCGCATCTTGCCGAAGAGCTGTGGAGTTTACTCGGTCACCACAAGTCGCTCGCCTACGAGCCATTCCCCGACTGGGACGAGCAGGTGTTGCAGGAAGAAGAGGTAGAAATTGTCGTTCAAGTCAACAGCAAGGTTCGGGCAAAACTGCGCGTCCCCGCTGGCAGCGATGGCGAGGTGCTCCGCAATGCAGCGCTGGCACATCCGGACGTTCAACGTTTCATTGCCGGCAAGACGATTCGGAACGTAGTCGTCGTCCCCGCCAAGCTTGTCAATGTTGTCGTGGAGTAATCGAGCTAGATGCACCTGTAACTTCCTCTCCAGCCGAGTCGCGGCAGAACTGCGCGCGGCACGGCTTCCCCCGTGCCCCGCACGTTTGCTCCTTTCCGCCTGCGTTACCGACCGAGCAGCACCACGACTGTCTGCCACTGATCGCCGCGCCTGATGCGCACAAGGTACATCCCACTGGCCAGCTCCCCAACCCAGAGGGACCGACCGCTGCCCCGCATCACCTCCCGACCATCCACTGTGTAGAGCCGCACTTCCTCGACTCCGCTTCCACGGACTTCCACTTCCTGGTTCCGCTGCACGACCTGCACCGGCTCGACGAGCCGCACCCGTACTAACGCCTCAGCGCAGACATCCTGCCGCTCTACCTCCCCGCCGCGCACCTGCACCACAAAACAACCCTCACCCTGGAACCGCACCTCTACTGGACCGCTGCGATCACCTCCTGCGACCCCAACAATCTCCACCCTCCCAAGCTCCTGCTCGGCTCCACCGACCGTCACATCCCCCACCGCGAGGGCAACCTCCTTCCACTGACCGTCCAACTGTCCTCCCTCGACATCTGCCACCCCAACCGGCACCCGAACCCGCACGACACCTCCACGTAGCCTCGCCACGCCCGACGACCGCGCCATCACGCGAATGAACGCGCGCTGCCCTGCGCCAACCTCCACCACTGCAGGCTCGACCCACACCTCCACGACCGCCGGCTCGTCCACCACTACCTGCACCTCCACCGACGACCGACAACCGTTGCTATCCTCCATCACTCCCACGTACCGGACCGTCCGAGCCGGCGCCACCCGATACCGACACGACTGGCTCAGCACCACCCCTGCGGTATCCTCCCACCAACACCGCACACCGCTCCCCTCGAGCGTCAACTCCACCTCCTCTCCACGACACACCCGCTGATCCTGCGACCGAACCTCTCCTTGCGGATACACTCCCACCACGACCGTGTCCCAACCCTCACACGCACCGCGCACGCCGTGCACCACGTACACCGCTGCTGTATCGGCAACCACCCACACCGCTGCCCCACGACCAATCTCCTCCCCACCACGATACCACACATACTCAGCATCCGACGCTGCACGCCCCACCGCAAGCTGCACACTGCTCCCACGACACACGACGGTGTCCCCCACTGCCTCCACCGCTAACTGCTGGCCAACTTCCACCCGCACCGTATCGCTGCCACGGCATCCCGACGCCGTCCGCCCCTCCACCACATACCACGTGCTCTCGACTGCCTGCACTTCCACCGCCGTACCCTCGCCAATCACCTGCCCGCTCGAATCTCGCCACACGTACTCGGCTTCCGCTGCCGGGCTGAGCGCCCGCAGCAACTCCGGCAGGTGCAAGTATCCTCGCCAGAAAAATACACGATGAATGAGTTCGAGGAAATCGATCGGTGGGAGGAAGTAAAGCAGAGCGTGCGGTCGGACAACTCGTATAACGTGACTAACGTATGGTCTAACGTGCCGCTTGGGGTCTATTATGATCGGCGCGATAGTTCGCGATGGATTGCCCGCCGTGTGAGGACAAGTGGGCTCTATTATTACGACGCCAATGAATTTTACCGCTGTCATGAATACGTGCGTTGGCTTATAAGCCAGCAGCTAAACCTCGATTCCGAAGATTACATCGCTCCCGCATATATGGACTGGTCTGAATTGCCGCCGGAGCGACCAACGGAGAAGTGTTTGAAGTGTCAATCAATCAGCACATACGGTCGTTGGGCGGCGAAGCTGCTGGTCGCATTATTTGGGAGCGACCACCAACGCACGATTGATGTCGAGCTCCCCTATAATCAACCGATCATCGATCACGCACAGTTGATAATGGGACGTGCATTGCAGATTGACTCCATCATGCATGTCCCTCTCTCGATAGAGATTGATTTTGCAGCGGAACAAGTACGAGGTACCTATTATGCCGTCCAGTGAGATTTTGAGACCCTCAGCGATATTCGAATACCAGTTGCCTCCCCATCTCCGGGGTCGTCGTGGCGGCAGTGTTGCGACCTCGAGCGGCGGCGATCCTGATGTCATTGTCGGCATAGCCGGTGAGGCGATCAATGCATATATGCTTGTATCACGAGCAGCAGACGGCAGATATATACGTGCATCATCTGCGGACATTATCCCTGCGCATGCAATAGCGATAACGTCTGCTGCGGCGGATGAGCAGGTCATGCTACGAGTTGGAGGCAGTATCACATGGCAATCAGATATCGCCGACGGCTGGCATTATCTTGGGGATAATGGCTTGCTCGATAGCCCATCAGGACCGCTATATCAGATCGTCGGTTATTCGATTGGGGGGCGTCTTATCTTGACGATTGGTCTTCCTATGGTGCGCGAGAGTGATTAGTTTCGCGCTAATTGGCGAGCATGATGCTATGTCATCCTGGCAGACGCGATAATGAAAATAAAATGAACGGCATACGCAGGATTAGCATAATTGGAGAATAGCGCTGGAAAATAATTGGATAGTTCACAGTACGGTCCGCTCCGTGCAGGAACGGTCATCACCGTCGAGCCGGGGATTTACATTCCTCCCGGCAGTCCATGTCCGGAGCGCTGGTGGAATATCGGCATTCGCATCGAAGACGATGTGCTCGTCACCGAGAGCGGTCCGGTGAACTTATCGGCTCGACTGGCTCGCCATCCCGACCAGATCGAAGCGCTGATGCAGAAGCGATAGCCGATGCTGAACTCGGTTTGGCTCCTCCCTCCTCCACCGTCACCCTGAACTCGGTTCAAGGTCTTTTCTTGTCCCCTGTCACCCTGAACTTGTTTCAGGGTCTTTTCTTGCCCTCTGTCACCCTGAACTTGGTTCAGGGTCTCACTGCACAAGATGCCGAAACGCGTTCGGCACGACAAACAGCAGTGCAATCAGATGCCGAAACAAGTTCGGCATGACAGGGGGTTGCGCATTCCCCAAACGCACGTCACCCTGAACACACACCGTCATCCTGAACTTGGTTCAGGGTCTCACTGCACAAGATGCCGAAACACGTTCGGCATGACGGGAAAGGGGATATGCCGAGCACAACCCAACGTACAGGCACATCGCCGCTGCCATGACCACTAGAAATGGGTCAGGGACGACCGAACAGCCAGCCGCCCCCGACAACACTACGCAACAGACAGCGCTCAATCAACTGCCACAAGTCGCACCGTCCGAACGTCACCGCCCCGCCCCTGCAGACGAAGCGTGTACACTCCCGCACTCAAGCCTGCCGTCGGAACGACTGGCAATCCACCATTGAACGCAGTGGTGCTCACTGTCCGCCCAAGCCCATCGACGATGTCGAGCTGACAGTTCTCCGGTATCGTCCCCAATAGCAGCGCATCCTCGCCACGCTTGACAGGATGGGGAGCGACCGTCAGCGATTCCTTCGGCTCGTCTTCGACCGATACCACCGTTCGCTCGATCGCAAACAATCCATGTGAACAACCGACCAAACACCGATTGGAGTCGAGCCAGTACACCTCGTGAAAATTCGTCGGACCTCCGAGCGATAACGTCCGAACCGACGACGTTGCAGTATCGCCGAAAGTAAACTCGAATACATCGAAACCGCCCTTACTGACGAGCGCTCGCGTACCGTTCGTCCACAGACCCAGACCAATACCTCTGAGTGTGATCATCATATTCGGATCTTCGACTGTGTTGTAGAGTTTGAAAACCGGCGGTAGATAGGTAAGAGCGTTTTGCTGTAGATCGAGCCGGGCGACAGTCATACGGCCTGTCCCGATGTAAGCTAAAAGATACAACTGCCCATCGGCGCCACGCGTCAATATCCGCGCTGATCGGTCGAAATCTATCGGCGGCGTAAAGGTAAACCGCCGATGCTCGATCGTTCCATCTGCAGCGACATGGACGAGCACTACTCCGGTGCAGAAATACAACCCACCCTGCCCATCGGGAACGAAGGGCGTAGCTTCCTCGGCGTTATCTCCGAATAACGTCCAACGACTGATCAACTCCAGCCCCGAACGACCGACGCGGAAGAGTTCTGTGAACCTCTGGGTAATCCTCACGGAGTTGTTGAGTGTATCAATCCACGAAAAGAGGTAGGAGTCGGCGGTCACATAGACTCTCCCGCTACCATCCACTCCGAACCAGAGAAACTTCCGTGTCATCCGGAGCGAGTCTTCGAACGGCGTCAACGGGCTTGGAACGTAGCGGTAAGTATGCCACTGCTGCTCGGCAACACGGAACACCATCACGCGAGACTCTGCCACGCGAGACTCTGCGTCACGGATTGTACGACCGGCAACGTAGATATTGCCTTCGTGATCCGTCTCGATCGGCGCCCAAAAGCTATAGTGACTGAAGATCGGTTGGTCGAGTGTATCCGCAGGGTAGCCGTACTGCGGCAACCCGATCGGGTTCCATTGCTGCCCATCCCACACGTGAACCGAATGAAGTACATTCATCATACCCCACCGCGGGAGGCGGTAGAGGCTACCGCTTTGGACAGCATAAAGCTGACCATTGCGCAGACAAACACGACCGGCAGGTTTGTCGAAAAGCTGGGTTACCCGCCAGGCAGTTTGTGCTTCGAGCACCCACGCAGCGCCGATCAGCAGAGCGATCACAGAAAAAACGTGTCTCATAAGTACCTCCGTTAATAGTTCAACAACCGTCCTCACACTTCACAGGTAGTGGAACATGAAAAGAGCATTGTTCTCCTCCATCCCGACACAAGCGATCTCATGTTCCACATGGCGGTGGGCGCTCTTCATCGAACAGCAGCCGGCGTGGAATGGTGTGTGTGTGT